>Ga0255777_10001221_pt1 | contig 24448 bp, 11 predicted proteins | sample 101ome_15_FD_179975 | JGI IMG/M metagenome (GOLD analysis project Ga0255777, IMG submission 179975) | Coastal salt marsh microbial communities from the Groves Creek Marsh, Skidaway Island, Georgia - 101402AT metaG (version 2) | ecosystem: Environmental > Aquatic > Marine > Intertidal zone >... | reverse complement strand
ACAAAAAGAAAAGCAACAAAGATCTCGATTTGCACCACCATCTCTACCCTATAAGGGCCTCGATGACACAAACTCTGGAAACCCAGAAGCACCACCGATGCCTCCAATGATGCCTCCACCCGAAATGATGCCTCCACACATGATGCCTCCACACATGATGCCTCCACACATGATGCCTCCACCCGGAATGAGACCGGGTATGCCGGGTATGTTAGGAAGAAGCTCAGGCTTAGGAGCTATGCAAGCTCACGATAAGTTAGCAAACATGAGAGCAGATAGAGGAATAACTCCTTCACAAAAGCGTTCTCTAGATCAAGCTACCAGAGAGTTGACAATGGCTAGAGCAAGAGCTGGTTCACAAATAGATCTGACTAAACAAATAAAAGAAGAACCAGTCACTAGACCATGGACTATGCAAGTGAATCTATCTCCAGAAAATACCGCTATGATATCTAATATGATAGAGCTGGCACTTTCTCAATCAAAGCTAAGTCAAGAAATGTTTAGTCAGCAAGCTCACAATTATGTTGCTACAGTAGTCAACTCTTTGAGTAGTGATTTGACTCCAACAGAGCAAACAGAAATAGTTGTTGAAAAAATCATGTCCGAGTTAGTCAATAGAAGCGGATTATTGAGAAAAGATATCAAAGCAGACATCGATCCAAACAACATGTCAGTTAAATTCGAAACGCAGCAGGAAGCTAACATAGAAGGGCTAGGAAGCGCATTGCTTAAGACAAAGGCCGCTATGGGTAGATTGCTGGGATGATATCATGATTGCTAACCGCCCACACGTGAGTCGGCTGGGTTCTTCACAAGGAACCACAAGTAACTTACATGTATCGGAAGCAGCAATGAGAGTCAATACTAAGAAATACTTCCATAGAATTATCAAAGACAATCAATGGCTTGTCAAGAAATTAGACTTCGGTATGGATGATGCTGTCACTATACGAGTCATGGTAAAGGGAGAAGGTTTTGGCTACCTATACGCCACTTTCAATGATAATAATACACCGCAAATACTTGACATCAAGAAAGTAATTTCTGGTGTACACGAATTAGACTTCGTAGTACCTTACCCTGTATTATCTAACTTTAGAGTAGGAATATCATCGACTATACCAGCAGGATATAGTATAGACTTACTACCTAAAGACACTAGGTATAGAATTAGAACAAACTCGTTAATGACTAGTCAGCACCAGCCAATGTACGAGTCACCCGGAATCGGCTATGGTGCCTTTGGTGCACTTGCTGATAGAAAAATAAGCAATAACCCAAAAGGCGGAAAAGATTCTGCAGGAAACCCATATTGGGATGGAGACCTCGATACTTTCTCGTGGGCTACTTATGGATTCAGTGGAGAAAGAGATGTGCATACAAATACTTCCAGTGTAGCAGTGCCCGGAGCATACGGCGATTACCATGGATTCTATGCTAACAGAGCTTCAATCATGATCGGCGTCTTCGATAAAGATGACAATTTCTTGGGGTGGGATACTATGGAAGGAAGCATAGGTATGGGTATGACAATACCAGCAGGAGTCCCGATTTGTGTAGTAATGCAGTTCTTTACTTTGAATAGAAAAGGAACTGACAAAGGCAATAAAGACCCAAGACTCGCAGGAGACCCGTACTGGATTTACGCTAATGACTATCAAATCCCAGCAAATGGTTTTTTCTTAACGACGGAAGGGTATAGACTTAATGGTAGCAAAGGATCGCTAAACAGACACTCGCCAAACAATTACAAGCCAAGACCAAATAATGCTAGCAAAGGAGTTGTCAAAAATATTTACAAACAGCCTACTTACTATGAAGGCAAATATTCGATCCAACAAATGGCAGCAAAAATGGAATGGTACAACAGTACTAGTGGAACTTGGACACCACCGAGCTCACACCCTACTAATATCCCACGAACCAACGAAAAGGGTTTCACAAAAATAATTTTCAGAGCCCCAAGGCAATTAAGCCCCGAAACAGACAAAGATATTATCGATCAGCTAACTGCTGCTGGAATTAACTACGACTACAACAGCACAAAGAAAGCATATCCTGTTCACTTGAAAGATTGGGAAAATCCTCCAGCAGTAGACGCATATGCTTTGGTGGGTAGACCAAACCAAGCAGATACCTTTTATCAAGAAGGACAAGACTGGTATTGGGCACCTAAAAACAAACTATACTTAGAGATGTATTTCAAATACGGCAACCATCCAAAAGCAGGCTGGACAATGAAGCAAAAAGATGGAACAGGTGAAGGTAATCGAGGAGACCCAATGGAGGGATACACCCTATGCTACGGAGGTAGAATGTATGTTGGTGACGTTGAGAAGATGGCAAGAACAAACTACCCAGAACTAATGTACGCATTTTATCCTTCAAATGGATTCAAAACAGGTGGCAAAATATATGCTATAGGCAGAGGACTCGGTACAAACCTGACAAGCTGTATTTCAACATCAAGTAATACAAACCCAATAAATGTATACCCAGTAAAAGAAAGTAACCCAGACGGTAGCAAAATAGGCACACAAGAAGCCTGTCAACTAAGACCTTCTAAACTAATACTGAGCACAGATTTAGAAGATGGAAGAGCAGCGTATGGCGAAGAACAGCTACAAGCAGCATGGAAAGAAAAGTTTGGCAAACAATTAGACCTCAATTTCTTTACAGGGTTCTCACTAAAAGATCAAATCCCAGAGAGACCACATCTCTATAGAATAAAGGACCCGGCTTCAGGAATTTTCATCGAAGCCCCATATCAAATTATGATTTATGAAATAGGTCCAGAATACAACGGGCCAGCGGTATTTTATGAGACGATAAAAGAACAGCAAACACTAGAAGATGGTAGTATTCAAGAAGTAAGTAAACTAGTGATTACAAAGCCTGCTGATAAGCCATATGCTAGAGATAAGTCTCAACCAATTTATCTCAACACCAGAACCCCATATGGTTATACTAGATATCAACAAATAGATATTGTGGAAGAAGCGACACAACAGGCTATGCTATTAGATGTAGGTCTAACTGAAGAAGAGGCTCTAATTTTAAACGAACTAGACAATCCACCACAAGATTCGACAGTAGTAGTCAATGAAGAAATGATTCAAGATCAATATTTACAGGACCTAGCAATTGCCGAAAAACTAAAACAGGGCAGTGCTAGCAAAAAGAAAGGAAAGAAATTAGTTAGATGGTTTGACTCTGTAAACCCATTCCCAAAATACTACGTCAATGAAGAACTAAACGGCTTAGGGGCATTTACAAACTCTAGAGACTTTTATGTTGAAGACGTTACTGACAAGTGGACTGCAGGATCAATCTCTGGATTAGGAAGCGCTGGATACTCCAATCTCGGAGGCCCATTCGATTCGCTTTTAGACCCACTAAACGATGTGATTGCAGACAATGTAGACGCCATCAAGGACTACTCTGTCAAAACTATGAAAACAGCGGTAGCGTTGGGAGGGCTAGTTATATTCGGACCATCTCTTCTTCGAGCAGCAGGAAAGATGGCTACAGCATCTGTAAAGAATGCTAAAGACATCGGAGCAGCATTCAAATATACACCAAGAGGTACTTCTGCAGCTAGAAGAAGAGCTGCTCGCCGCCGATGAGGTCATAAGCAACAACGTTATCGCATAAGCAATGGCAGTCAATCCTGAATACGCAAATCAGCTTCTTTCCGACTTCCAAGATAAGGTTGAAGGTATCATTCGAGTCAATGGTTTAGAGCATCACTTAGGTACTACAAACCTACCAGAAATAGATGCTGTTAAAGACAATTATATCAATACAGTAATGACTACCTTTACGCTTCCACAAACCTCCGAAGGAGAATTGCAGTCAGAAATGAACGCAGCAACCACAGAGATAACAAGAATAGCCAGAAAGAAAGGAAAAGAAGAAGCTCAAAGCATCGCTGGCCTAGGCTCTACTGTAAACAAAAGTGTAGCAGCAGATTCTACTGCATGGAATACAATCATCGCTGACGCAGGACACAGGATAGACAAGATCGTCAAAATGTACGCTGATCAAATTAACAACATGCCTAAAGCACTTAGAGCACGAATAGACGATGACTTTGCTAATGTTTTAGATTCTATCAATGACGCATATAATTCAAACCCGTCGCCCGGAAACGCTCAAATAGTTTCGCTACAAGTCAAGAACTCTCTCGATAAGATAGAAAAAGACTTGGCAGAAGCTTCTCAAGCATTATTGAAAGCAAGCATCGAAACCATTGTTCAAGCAAAGAACACCGAACTACAAGCAAAAGAAATTGAGCTACAATCCTTAGAAGCTGGAATGACTAAACCCCAAATTGCAGGATATAAGGGAATAATAGCTGAAACGAAAAAACTAATCGCAGAATTAGGATCCTCTAACTATTTAGTTTACGACAAAGTAATCAGACAACAGAAGATATCAGTTATCGACCATAAGATAGGAGTACTAGAAAATATAAGACTACAAGCAGCTGGTGTAGCAAGTTCACTATCTGGATACTTTGGTAATTCCGCACTCAGAGGAACCAGAAAAGCTCCAGCAATAAATGGAATAGGAACCACTATTGGAGTAAACACATCGCAACTTAGTGCAGCTCCTCAAAACTTTAGAAACGGAATACCACCGGGTTTTGCAGGATTTGCAGGAAAGATGTCAAAAGAAGATATCGCTAAGAAACACCCGCCGGGAACTGCTCAGTCTCACATAGATGCTATGAGTCATTACATGTCGCAAGGAATGTCGTTCAACGATGCTCACAACAAAGCAAACGCATCTGGGTTTACTCCACAAAGTCACGGGAAAACATTCTCACTCGGTGGTGGTGCCTACCCTTTTCGGTAAGCGCAATAGGAGCGATTAAGGAAGGTGATGACGAAAGCGATTACTATGTCGAACACAATCCACTAGTAGCAACAGGAGCTACTTTATTAGGAGGAGTGATTGTACTAACATTAGCAGCAGGGCTAGTTTATGGAGTACTACCGACAATAAGAAAACCAAAACTAAAACCCAAAATGAAAAAACCAAAGTTCTCATTCGGAAATTTAAAACCCAAGATAAGAAAGAAAAAGACAAAAGTAGGTGCATAAGATGTCAATAGTATTTACCAACCCACAAGGAAGAAGAGTAAGAGTGAACCCAGAAGACGCAGTGGTAGTAGAAGCTACCGACGAAGGGGTGACTTATTCAGCAAGAGATCCAGACACAGGTGAATTCATGATGGAAACTGTACCCGGCGGTATCACGGCGGAAACCAAGGAAGATGATCCAATGAGTATGGAAGCGGACTATGAAGGACAAGTATACGACGATCAATTAAATATGATAGAAGACGCAGAATTTCAGAACCCACCAAAGATGCTCTTTACTTGGAAAAACTTACGCCTCCCATCAGCAATTGCCGGAGAAAAAGCTGCTTTAGGAGCCACTGGCAAGCTAGTAAAAGCACCTAGCTCAATTTTAGGAAGAGGAAAGAGATTTTTACTCCGAGAGTTACCAGCGAATCAATCGATCAGAGGTTCACCATTTTTACTACAATTAGTCACAGCAGAACAATGGTATGACTACATCAGCAATATGGCTAGAAATCCGGTAGATATGGGAGCAGAACTTTCTAGTCAAGTATCAGCATCAGAAAAACTAGCAGTCGCTATGTTTGTAAAAGAAGCAGAAATGAACCCCGGCTTCACTCACTTACTTAGAAAAGCAGTACCCGGAGCAGATGCTTCTGAGATCACTGCTATGGGCCAAATGGTTTACGACCTAATGACAGGTAGAGGACCAAACCCATTAGCAGCAAAAGGATATGGTACTTTCAAGTACGACAAAATGTTTAGACTAGCATATGATATATTACAATCTATGCCTATACATCAGTATAATAGTTATACATTATTCAAACTACAACAAGATGAAGGATCAGCAGCGTATAGCGATATCACAAACAGCTATACTCCCTTAGAGTTAAGCGAAGTAGGATTGGTACTAGAAATCAGAGACAGCCTTGCACAGTACGGCTCTGGGTATGCAAATATGGTAATTTCAGAACCTTCTCTAGCAGCAGAAGCCGCTGCACTAATGCAACGAGCAGTTTCTGCGTATGCTAATGGTGACACTGTAAGTGTGAGATCAATTTTGACTTACTTACAAGATTCACCGTTTTACTACAAAACCTTGTCAGCCGGTGCTAAAAATATCTTTGAAGCTAAAGATAGCTCGTCTAAAGACAACATAGTAGGAGTAGTGCTTGAAAAAGCATCTAGCCAAGATCTAGGCGATTATCTTTACAACGGACATGTTTACCTTAAAGACCCAAACAACCAAACAAACGTAGACAAAAACACCGGCAGAATGCAAAAAGACGGCGACTGGAAAAATAAAGAGTTTGAAGTAATCAAATCACCCTTCGACACTACTGTAGCTGGAGTCCTCAAGTTCCAAAACTCTGCAAATAAGTATACATTCATAAAAGGAGCAACTATGAATAACAAGCGCTCTGGTAATCAAAAGAAATCTGCAGCAGCTCAATTAGCTGACACAATAGAAGGCAGATCTAACCCTAGAGGAAAACCAACAGGTAGAGGTAAGTTCTACAATCTAGAAGTCCACACTAAAGGCAACTTGGACATGAAACTCAAAGCGACTACCTCTGGAGGACAAGGAGATTTACGCCACGGAGCACCACCAAAAGGTAAAGATGGCAGCCAAGACAAGTGGACATTTGGTTTGTACAAGCTTCTTAACGCAGACATAGAAAAAATGAATGCTAAACACAAAAGAGACACCAAGAGTCGAAAAGACAAATTCTCCCCTGTGACTGTCATGATCTCTGGAGGCAAGCATAAGAAAACAGGAAAGTGGGCTCCTTACCGCATCAAACTTCCTAAGTCTCACTTCTCTACCACAAGGCTACCAGACGGTACTCAAACAGTTGGTCTGAAGTCGGGCAAAGCCACTCCTGCTATCAAAAAAGCATGGAAACAGTTCACAGAAGAATACGGGCTCTTTGTAAGAAATGACAACAAAGGAACAGAATTCAGATTTACGCCATCCAAGAAGGCTGAGCACCGAGGGGCTTATCAAGACAGGTTCCGTCGCCAAGTCGGGGGCGCTAAGCGTTCCCGGTGATGCTCAATGAAAACACGTATCCCAAATGAGCTAGCAGGGGCTTCACTGCTAGGTGTACACAACTGGATTAAGAAGCAAGTAGCACTTTCTAATCCCGGCGGTTCTCCAGATTACAAACTAAGTGACATGAGTGGTAACAGAATTACCCTAAGCGATGTCGCCAGAAACCCCGGAAAAGAAGTGATGATCGAAGTAGCAACAATAGAAGGTGTTAGAAAAAACCCCTCACTAAGAGGATTAGCTCCCATACCCGGATACGATCTTAATCAAAAATACATAACACCAAACAGCGGTAGCCTAACAGAGCTCATAGGTGACGATTTTGATCACGTTCTAGTAGAAAGAATCGTAGCTGAACAAGGACTAAGGCGTGGTCTTCACTCATTAAATCGCCTGCTACTACAAAGACACGACACAAGAGTTAGCTCACCAACTACTGCAGCTATCTTACAGATGGGAGAAATTATCAAGTCGAACCCTAGCGACAGAACTCCGTTTACACAAAGGACACCAATCATTTACAGCCCAGAAAGAGCCCTCGCTCATTGGATAGCTGAGAATGAAGGAACAGGGGCCGTTGACGCAAATAAGCTAGAGGAAGAAAAACTTGTAGATGTCTACAACCATAAAATCTCATCGAAATACGGGCTTAACTCCCAAGACATCTCTAAGTTTGCTAATGATGTTTTGGCGGACTTCTTATTCGCTGCATCAGCTAACAGAGGATTAGTAAGACTAATAATATCTCAAAATATAGACAATATCAGAACAGATAGGCAGACTATACACAAACTAATACAGTTATTCCCACAGCAACCAGACGCATTCTATAATGGTAGCCAAAGAGTGTTTGTCGCACACCCTGTGTTCATTTATCCCGCACTTGCCGAGTCAGCTCTAACGCAAAAGCAAATGAAAGAAATCGTCAAGTTTGCTAAAGGGTATCCAGCAAATATGGGAAGGTATGAAAACGTCCCCGTAAAAATCAAGGCGATGATAAATGGGAAATACGAGCTACTAATAGAATCAGACTCACTAACAGATAACGCAATCAAGTGGGCTCAATTAAACATCGGAGAAACAGCCAAACAACTTTTCAATCGCTGGAGACAAGGAAGAACCGGAGTAGAAGCCCACGACTCAGATAGAGAATTAGAATCACAACTTTCTAGAAAAGCACCCATGCAAGTGATCGTTGAAAATCTGACCAGAGATCCCCGTGCATCGCTAAGGAAGAAAGGGTTCAAACCACTATACTACTTTTCTGACATAGGAGGCTTTTATCCGACACCCCCACCAAGATGGCCTAAACAACTAATGCTAGCAATTATGGATGCTTTTTTGGAAAACCTTCCTTACATTATCAACGCTGACGACCCAACCCAGATTAACATCTCTCCTGCAAGACTAGCATACTTTAGTGAACCAACAAAGGAAATAGAAGTAAATATTGAAAGCAAAAAAGAAACATACACTGCCGAAGAAATAGGCGAGGCTATGAAAGAGTATGCAAAGCTAGAGACCACTAGACAAACGCCCACCACATATGGCAACTGGTATCAAAACTATGCAAAGGGTACGCACAAAGAACTAGCCAAGGAGCAGAACGCATCTGGGCGTCAAGACCTAGCCAGACGACTAGCAAGCGAACTCCGACAAAAGACAGGCGATATAGCAAGTATTTCTTCAACACTATCTTTCGATGCTTCATCACCTAAGTCAATTTTAGAGATGGCTTATGATGTAGCGACAATTGCTAACTCTAAGTATGGTTACAACATGAGAGGAGACGATTTTAAATTCGTCATGACTATCCTACACTACTCTATGAGAACATTAGCTAGACCTCCTCAAAGAACCGATGTACGACTAGATAGTGCTTACGTAATGGATGCCTTCGGAGACTTCTTAGGAGCTAACAAATACGAGGAGCTTCAAGCATTACAACAACAACTAATTGACGGAAATGCAGACCAAAGCGTTCTAACAGGATTCACTCAAACATCAGTTCTTGCTGACTTGATAAACTTTAGAGAAGAAGTAAAACAAGCAGTAGATGGAGACTATCAGAATCAGCAAGATCAAACAGAAGCTATCAAACAGGTCAAAGAAAACTATAACGAACTGAAAAATACTCTAATGAAAACGCCTACATCATTAGGTATGAACGAGGCCATTCTTAACATTCTACAACAGATAGACAGCATACTAGAGGGAGCGTGAGATAAGTGACTACTGCGTTCGATAGACTAAAAATAAAACTTGCAGACGATAACGTCAAGCTAAGACTAAAATCTAACTACATGGATGCCGAAGAACTAACAGCAACAGCTACCCCAGTAGCTGAGTTCAACCTACAAAAAGACGATATGTTTGGTAAAAGAGGCAGTAAGCTGATCAAGGAAAATGCTGCAGAAGCATTAAAAAAATTCACAAGAGCTTACAATAACTTAGGGAGGCAGCTGGTAGTAAGTGATATGACCGGGATCGAGACGATCATGAGAGATTATAATCACAAGTTTGACGATTATCACACCAGCGGAAACAGAGACAGACGAATAGCATTACAAATGCTAAATCAGATTTATCGAGAAATCTTGGACTGTTACTACGAAACCAGTGCAGTATATTTGAAACTCGAATCAGCTATAAGTGAAGCGGTTTACATAACCGAGAGGTTGGAAGGACTCAAAGTAGAAGCACCAAGTGATTCCCAATCGAGGCAAGCAGACCCCTTGACAGAGCTGTATAGGCAAGCAAAGCAACTAGATCAAACAAAAACTTCAGAGTTTGAAGACCTGTACGAGTCTGCTAAAGGCATGAGCAAAATACTAACTTCTATGGAAAAGGATGTTCAAAAACCAAAAGACTTTTTAGAAAACTTCTGGAAATGCTGGGCACATATAGGCACAGCCATTGAGGATTACGCCAGAGCCTTAGAGCTAGCCAAAGAGTTCAAGGTAACGAAGAATATTATTAGCGGATCAGGATTCAGTCGAGGTGGCGACCCTTTGTTAGCAGGTAAAGCTCTGCTAAGCAATTTACTAAACATCACTTATGTGTACATAGAACAGGTATTGGACGACTTAGACTACCCGGCGATTTCCGTTCGCCGACCCTCCGATCTTAGTAGGGGCAGAGTCAAAGCTACATCGAGTGATCTAGATGAGCTTAAACAAAGTGCTCAAATATTAACATCGAGCTGCGAAAGCCTTTCTGGATATATACCGACTAAGTGGAAAAGAACCTATCCCGCTGTTTATTGATAACCACGACATTCATTACTACCCACTACTTGCGATAGTTGATGACAGAGTATAGCTACTGCGAAGTTTGTGGTTCGAAAAACGCATCGAGTCTGATAAAATGTACAATATGTAGCTGTGACTTGCCCTCAGCTCCTAGGCAAAATCCGATAAACTCGTCACAGTTTAGAAGCTCACCGATGGCAGTTTTTGATATTGACAAAACTATACTAGATAGTAATCAAAGGTTCAAAGACGCTCAGCGAGCTGGCTTAGTAGACAAAGACGGCAACGCAGTTAAAAAATCAAAACTAGAAACCATGGGGAAAGCGATGAAAAGACGCAATGAGTTTTTGTATACCCCAGATAACATGAAAAAAGACAAAGTAATCAACGGGGCTTTTGCTCTAATCGATGATTTAGTAAAAAAGGGCTACACGATTGCTTACTTAACAGCAAGACCCTTTTCATTCCACACAGAAACAATCAACCAATTGGAAGACAAAGGCTTCCCTATTTTTAGAGACAACCAAGATGTAATGTTGGTTATTAGCAAAGGAAAGTTGGGTCAAAGTACCCCCAACTACAAAGCAGAGAAGCTCCTAGAGTTATCAGCAAAGTACGATGTAAGGATGTTTTTTGATGACGATAAAGATATTCTTTCAGCAGTAGGATCTCACCCTATGTTAGATATTCCCGGCCTATACTTATCTATTAGAGATTATAGACAATATGGTAGTAAAAGTAATCCAGTAATAGATTCATATGCAAAAGAATACGCATATGAAGAGCCGACACTTTCTAATCCACCCGTGAAGCCTCGAAGAAAGAAAATGAAAAATGGAAACTACCGCAAGGAACCAGCCAAGAAGTACGTTGACAGATTTATGTCGGACTCAAAGATGACGCAAGAGTTTCCAGATAATGGACAACGCTACGCAGTTTGTTTAAGTTATGTGGAAAAGTTTTACGGGAAGTCGGGCTTAGATTCAGTAGGAGCCCGACAGAACCCAGCACCCAACTGCGGTTGTGGCCAGTCTCCCTGCGTAACTTACGGTACACGAAGTAACCCAGAGGAGTATTCTGTAAACTACATGGTTCCCAGAGACATACACCGCTTGGGAAAAGCAGCTGACTCTCTCGAATCCACATATGAAGAGAGTCAGGAAGTTCCAGAATGGTGGAAAAGTAAACTAAGCGTAGCAGCAAAAGACGCAGATACGCTAGCAGATGCACTACAGTACGTCGACGAAAGAGAAAGCTCAGATAGAAGCTCACTACCCTTTCGACCCACATCAGACTGCTTTCTAACATACAAAGGTAAACTTGTTGCGAAAGACATGGGTCACTACATCGCTTTCCCGGGCGGAGGAGTAGATCCCGGCGAGTCACCCAAATCCGCTGCAAGGAGAGAAGTAATGGAAGAAGCCGGTGCAGTTTTAAAAGGCGACTTAAAACCCATGGGAGATATCTCTTGGGTATGGAATCCAGAGTGGGCTGATTCTCCTAAAAGAAAAAAGCGTTATCAACAGTTCCAAGGTGAGCAAGTTTACTTCTTTACTGGAGAAGTTGAAAAATTTGTCAAGCCGACTTCTGATGAAGGAGATGCTTGGAGTGGCAATAAACTCATGAAGTTCTCTGACGCTATTGCTTACCTGCAAGCACAAAAGGCGAATCTCAAGTACCCAAATCAAGCCAAGTACATCGACTACCAAATCGCCTGCCTTTCACAGATTCAAAAAGCAAAGGGCAAGATGACTCGACCACCTAAGCAAAACCCTATGCCTCTCATGGGTCTTTCAGTCCAAATAAGCGGCTACCGCAACGCAGCAGGTGCCTTTGTTATGAAAGGCAAGAAATTTTTGATACTCCAGCGATCTACAAAAGAAACCTCTAAGCATGGACTATGGGAACTTCCCGGCGGCAAAGTCGAAGAAGGCGAGACTCCTAGAGAAACTGCAGTAGTCGAAGTAAAGGAAGAAGCAGGCTTAGATATCAAACTCAAAGCTAATCTAGGCCCTCACCACGATGACAAGATGAAGAAAACCTACCACGCCTACGTCGCAGTTCCCAAGAAAGGCCAAAGAGTCAAACTATCTGAAGAACACTCAGATTACAAGTGGGTAACGCCGGAAGAAGTTCTAGCCATGCCAAACAAAATGGTTAGCCACCACCTACTTTACTTCTTGAAGAAAGAAAGTGAAACGATTAGAAATAACCCAGCTAACCCAAGCAAAGTCGAGAAGGGCAAGAAGCTCTACAAACACATGAATGGCAAAGACCCCGAAAAGATAGAAACGAAGAAAATAGACATGGGTGATGTTTGGTATCAAGTAGGAGAAGGCGGATGCTGGCAGATCGGCTACATGTCTGGCAAAGAGACAGGAAGCTCAAGTCAAAAGTACACTCACACATTTAATGAAGAAACCAAAGATGGTAACTTCCCTAAATTATACGCAACGATGCCGGAAAACGGAAAGCCAATGCTTATTATTACCGGCGGCACGTGGAAGATTAAGACAGACGATACAGGCACGGCTTGGATTTACGATTGAGGTGATATAGATGGCTGAAACTACGCTGGGTATCTCTAATAAAACATGGGCCACCGTGGAGCTAGCATCTGCAGGTCTTTTAGGAATAATCACCGCTAGAACCACATACAAAGAAGTCAAAAGAGCAGGAGGGGTAGTCAAGTATCTAAAACCAAAGGGAGATGCTTGGCGTTCAGCAACCACGTACTCGAATGTTCTAATCTCGCTATTGCTAATCAAAGGAGCAATCGATGCAGCTAAAAGCTACAACATTATCAGCGGTACAGTGCAGGGCTCTGTATCGGGAATGCACGGACATAAAGCACTACCGTACAACTTAGGAACAATGAATTATTTTTGAGGTGAAATCATGGGAGATATATGGAATCCATTCGACGTAAACAATCCAGTATATGCTAAGGTAGCTAAGGACATGAAATCTACCAGAAGAAGAGTCCGAGCAGGGTTTTTGATTGTAGGCGGTCTAACTGCAGCATACATGTACAACAAAAAGCCGTTCGGTACAGGAATCTTTGGAAAACAAACTAACCAGTTCGGCGTTATACGCCGGAAGTGATGTTATTGGCAAAAGATGGAAATCAAACAAATCTGGTAAAAGACATACTACCAGATAAATTTGCCAACATGCTGATTGGCAAAGACAACAAGGGCGGAAGCATGGTAGCCACTTATGCTAAAGTAATGGACGACCATATGTTCAAACATTATGAAACATATGTCAAAACAAGAATTAGCGAAGGCGACCAAGGCCAGCTCAATGTTATGGATTTGCTGTATTATCACACATACGGTGATTATAGAATGGTACTAGATAATAACCAAATTAAGTTTCAATACCTAAGAACAGACCAACCCCTTGGTGCAACTTCTCACCTTAAAGAAAACTTCACATCTCCTCCGTTCTTGGGGGTAGCAGGTGTTCCCGGCCTATATGGTATATACAATAGACAAACAATTGAAGAGAGTGACAGAACAAGAACCGATTTTGGGTTAAGGTCTTCTGGAGAAATAAGCTGGTTAGACGATGAATTGAATCAAGGCTCTGCAGGATCAAGGCTTATGCTACCGAGCATCGGAACTTTATTTGTTACAACGTACGGATACACTAATATCAACAAAGAGTTTAGAAAAATGCTGCAAGCTCTACTAAGAGAGATAGCAAGCGGGCTAGACAAATATCTGCCAGACTTAGATTATGTAGATTACTTAACTAAAATCATAACCCCACACTTAGGATCGTTTAACAAAACCCCAGAAAATTTCACACGTGAGTTAACAGCTGCTTACAATGAAGACCCAGCCGATGCTTATCTATACATAGTGAACACCTTGATCGAAGAGCAAGTAGCTAGATTCGAAAGAGGAGAAAGAGTAATTATCAAAGAAGGAGCTTCAGTAAGCAACGTTATTGCCAACGAGTTATCAGCACTAATAGGAGAAAACTTTGACATAGAAGACTATGTATATATCGTGCGAGACTCAAGAATAGTAGATAAAAAATACGAGTACGATATAGAGCCAGATCAAATAGAAGGTGTAGTCACAGTACCCCAATCAATTTTAGCTTCGACCACGGAACCGAGCAGGGCTATGACACAGAAAAAAGGGAAGTACTTCGCCATACCAGAAGCACAGCAGCTGGTTGCTTACAGTGAAATTATAGATCATATTTTTACTTTACATTCATACATTTACTTATGTCAAAACCTAAACTTTAACACAGGATATATTTCTTCTGGAGTAAACAAAAGCAAAAAGCCCGCTCAGATACAAAAAGACTTTCCAAACATGTACTCCCCAACAGGTAGCCGTGATGAACTAAACGACTTTGCCAAGGGGAAACCTAGCGACAAGAATTGCTTTATTAGAAACCTGTTGCAGCTAAGAAATGCTTACACTCAGATGATTTTGAAAGCCCAGAGAAGTGCAGCAACAGATGCCAGAGTTTTTGATGAGTTTTACAAAGGAGACTTAACCCTCAAAGAAGTAAAGTGGCTAGCTTTCATGTTATCAGAAGGGGCTAAGATAATTACTAGACAACCAGAAAAGATCAATGCGTTACAGCAGTTAACATACGTTAGACCCGGAGCCGACGAAGGAGTAGACTTGTACGGAGAAGCCAACCGCAGAACAATTTTTTACAATGTAGACATACCTCTTCTAAAAGATGTAATGCTTGAGTATGTATATGCGTTTAATGAAATCACCGTCAAAAGTGCGTATAGTCTTGAAAGCAAAAGCGGTAACGAAGGGGCGATTGCCAAAGCATTGTGGGGTAGTATCAAAAAGCGAACAGGGAAGCTTTTTGAAAATACAGAAGTAATCCCATTCCGATTCTTTAATCAATTATTCAACGGAGTAAACCAAGTAATTAACCAAGGAGAGCTAATCAGCTTTGACCCATATCCCCCAAATTGGTCTGACACAAATATACTGAGTTATCTGACAGTAGATCCCAACCAACTCAATACATTCTTATCAGCAGAAGAATATACACTTAGACTATCAGAGTATCTAGATTATCTATATGTTAGATATGGGAATAGACCTAGGATTGCTGCAGCGATCCTGACAGCGATAGAAGGCTACAGAATTTCAGAGAGCACCGCCTATGAAAAGATAAGGGCAGAATTCATCGACATGGTAGAAACCCACAACAAGAAGTCACAACTGAAAGGAACAGACATTACATTCACTGCCTACTTACTAGTACTCTCTATTATGAGAGCAGAATTAGAAGTCCCATTAACTCACAGAGAAGACTACATCGCAGAAGGTTATGAAAGAGAACAGCTACGACAAATTCTTGATGAAAGAAATTATGCCGATAGGCTGGGCGTTGCTGCTGCCCCACCCGGGCATCCGCTATACAGGGAACCTCCTGTTGCTCCACCGGAACCTCCTGTTGCTCCACCGGAACCTCCTGTTGCTCCACCGGAACCTCCTGTTGAAACGGAAGAACCTCCTGTTGAAACGGAAGAACCTCAAGCATCACCAGTACCTAGACCTCGTGTGCGAGCCCCTTACCCAGATAACATAGAGACACCTGACTTAACTGAGGTGGAAGTGATAAATCTACTCCAAGATAATGGAGGAGAGATCACATTCATGGCTATAGTACAAGATGTCATAGAATTGAGCCGTGAAGAGCTAGAAGAGTATTTAGCAGAGGAGGCAGCATAATGGCAAGAGAACTACCAAAAGGAAACATGCCTATCAAATTTGAAAACCTTGACGGCTGGTTTTATCCATTACCAAGAAGTCATCCAAGCAGGGACATGACTGCTGGAAGAGCTCAACAGTACCGACATAGAATAGATGACAAGTACACTGTTGGATTCAAACTACATGTAACACTATCAGCAGGCACATACGAAGAAGATAGAAAGGTCATAGCCTCAGCACTCTACAAAGGAGGCTTCGCATTCAAAATACATTCTTTAAGAAGTCAAAAAGGCGACGAAGATAGATCATTCACAATATACCCTAAAACAGAAACTGATTTACTAAGTATAGTACTCACCGTAATGAATGCAGCCTCAGCACACGGAGTGACTCCGGGCATACCATCAAAAGACGGAGTAATTGTTCCCGGCACAAATGGCTTAGTTACATATCACGTAGAGAGAGTAGATGAACAGTTACTTAGAGACATGGATGCAGCTGGAGCTCTATCCGAGAGTTCAAAAGAAAGTCTATACTGGAGTGGATCGCTTAGTGATACTCGTATAGACTACATTGTTAGGAAGCAAGATGGATATCTAAATGCAGGCATATACGGATCCGTCAGACTTGATGCGATGAAGTTCTTACTGGAAAAGGGCCCATTAGGATTCCTTTACTAACCAACTACTTCTTCAACAATAAGCCCCTCGGAGTTAACATGGCTGACCCTAACGGAATGCTCGAAGAGTTCCGTAAATACTTAGATGCTATTCAATCTGAGGGCAGAAAACCTAGTGAAGAAGACATCGATTATTTTATTGGCGAATTTCTAAAATCTGGTAGAAACGGCTTCCTATTCAAGCGATTATACTTTTATTCTGCAGAAAGAAAAGACCCCATTACAGGAGAACCTCTGTACGATAAGGCTAAGAAATCTTACAGCGAGCTCGTCAATGAAATTAAGCCTATTTTAGAAGCAAGAGTTATCGAAGCCCACGGGAGTGTATCTGAGCGTTACGCACCTTACAAGTGGGATACAAAACCAATGACTGTAGATCAGTATGCTGATTATTATGCTGGAGACTTAGATAAAAAAGGCTATGAAAAGCTTAGTGGTACTGATAGAAGAAATCATCCAGCTTACAGAAAAGCTGTAGAAGAAATTCAGAGGATCAAATATAGAATCAAAGAATACATGCGAATGACGCTACCATTTACAGCTAGACTAACAATGTACCACAGGCTAGCAGCAGTATTGTATGATACTTCGAAAGGCCCCTTTCAAACCATACAAAGAAATGATGATTCTGGCAACCCATTTACCATTGATAGCGAAGAAAAGCTAAACCAATTTGTAGAAAACAAAACAGTAGACGGATTCCCCGGAGTAGACCATGATGGAATACGCTCTTTATTTTGGGTTCCTACCGAATCTGGAAGAAATATAAAAATTGGAATAATAGACATAGACAACCCAGCAGGGCTTACAGATCGAGAGATGCTAAAATATGTAAAGAAAATATACAGAAGAATGGCTTTCGATTTAGAGCACCCAGCTATCATAATGTTTACAGGAGAATCGTTCCAGATATGGATAGGTCAAAGTAGAAACGAAGCAGTGCTAACTGTTAGAGAACTAAACGACTATCTCAAAACAACGCTATCTGATATAGCCTCATTCGATAAAGAGGAAGCTATTGAACTAAAGTTACCACATATAGACATAAGTGCAAATGTGGCAAACAAACCTATCAGGACCTTCTTTTCACTACACTACCCTCCAACAACTAGGGCAAGTAAACCATACTCTGGCCTCGCAGCTGTACCAGTTCCATTTACTCACCTTGACAAATTCAACCGAGTAATAGATGCTCACCCAGAGGCTGTTTTGGCGAACTTTGATACTTATTCAAGTATGGTAGCTTCATTTTATGATCAAGTGCAAATAGGTCAAGATTACGGAAGCGTAGACGATATCGAAACTCAACCAAGTTGCTCAAGGTTAGAGCAAAAATATCCAGATGCTGCTATACTAAAAGCAATTTACAAAGAGTCTGAGCTAAATGTAATCCAGTACAAAAACGCTGCAGCGGCATTAGAAGATGAAGAAAAAGTCTATGCTCACCCAGTAGCTAGAGGAGTACTCGCAGTTTTAGTCTACGATCCCAAAGGAGACACACGGCCAGACGGCATGACTACTAAAAGAGTGGTAAGAGGAAAGGTCACCACTAAGGCACCAAGCAGTTACTATATTCTTTCAAATGGGACAGTCATTTATGATGACTATATCTGTAGAGATTTTGAAAGAGCCTGTCAAGCTAAAAAACTAAAGCAAGCAGTGTTGGTAGGGCGTGTCAGTTTGATCGACACATTTGGTAATGAGCAAGGAGAACAAGACACAATGAATGAACTCATAAGACCAGAGGGGATACTGCAGTCACAAGCAAGAATCATGAGATTCACCATCAACAGAGCCCCAGTAGTCAATTCAGCTAGAGTGCCGATAGAGATTATGGGAGAGCAAATTAAACAATTTACTGCTAAGCGTATTGTACCTTCTCCGTATTTTGAATTTGAAAAACCAGTAGGGGCTAAAATAAAAAGCAAGTACATGGACTTAGTTAGGTCAAAGATGTCTGGTACTATGATGGTAGAAGGTGAAGAAAAGTACCTAATCAAATCAACAAGAACGCTTTACGCAACTATAGTAGGAGTAGACATAAGCGGAAAAGCATTCGCCTCAGAAACAGACATGCCACCAGTGCTGATAGCAGTAGGCAATAAATCTAGCAAGCATGGTGCAGAATACATAACACTAGCTAAAGCCCAGATAGCTCTGAAAAAGGAAGACAGAATGGCATTGAGGTCACTAGTCGAAGGAATCGATAAGAGAAATCTTATTCCTGCCCCAAGAGGAGAATATGCAGACAAAGTGAAGTTCGCAGAGCCTGCCGTAGTAGTAGAGATATCTTATGACGACGTCACTCCACAAACATTTTTGTCCTTCGCATTCGCATTTAATTCGACTGGCGACTTCCGAGCAATAAAGACAAAAAGAGCAATCAATAGATTAGTCAATGCTAAAGTAATAGCTATCAGAGAAGATCTAGACCATAGAATACCTAAACAAATATCATATAGGCAAGAAGAACTACTAGAATTAAGCTCCTCTCCTTCTAGGTCAGATTTTAATTTGGTTTCGATACCAAATCCCCCAAGTAAGCTTCCAGAGTTTATTAGAAGAAACCCCGGCTCCTTTTTTGGTGTCCCACAGACACTTGATGTATACTTAGGAGGATCATTAGAGCCCAGAGTAGATACTCTACCAGACGGATCAAAAGTAGTACGAGAGTACGCAAGGGGTGGTAGAAGAGTACAACTTCCACTACTCGAACCAGCTAAAGGAAGATACTTAGGTGAAAAAATACCCGGTGAATTAGAGAAAGCGTGGGAGCGTTATGATAAAGGAGAACCGGGATACAAGGTGTTTGTTGACAAACGCTCACTTGTAAAAGGAGATATACCACATTACCGAACCACTAATTTGGGCCAAGAGTATAACTTAGCGATTGACGACAGATACGGTATGGGCCAAGATGCTAACTCTGTGACGAGTATGAACAAGCAAATAGAAAAGCCAAGCAAATACTTAGATGTCATGGAAACTATTCACTTAGAAGGTAACGAACGACAAAAAATAGAAGATAGCAAAGTATACTCTAGTACATTTAGAAGTATCCCCGGAGACATTAATAGCGAGGACCCAATGAGAGGAAACTTCGATAAAGGCTATGTAGAGTCATACAAAGCAGCGGATAATATGCTAAAGTCAGCACTCAAGCCTACGGTCCTTCAAGGAGAAGAACAGAATGCGGCAGTAGACGCCATCATGAGTAATCCAAGACCAATTAAAGATGACCTGTGGAAAATGAGGCTCGGTATCTACATCGAAGAGTTCAACAAGTGGTTTGCACTCCCAGAACCAAAGGAGGAGTGGGAAAAATACGCAATGGGGATGTTTTTACCATGGGAAGTGCCTTTATTAGAAAAAGACCGACTTATGGCAGAAGCATCATCCAAGTACGAACTTTCCCAAGAAGAAGCTTCTCAAATAGATATGCAGTATGTTAATACTCAATCAGAAGATATGTTCGATTTAATATTGTCAGACTTATACGAGGTGCCAGAAGATGATGCAGATTTCGAAGAAGCAACACTCTGAGCTACTAGATGCTCTCAACTTTCCTAAAAAGGGGGAAGTACTTGGAGGGAAGCCAGTACTAAGCGCCTCTGCTAAGTTAAGTGGAGATGTGCTTACTTACGAAGTAGAGTTTCCAAAAGGCACTAAAACGAAAGAAATACCTTCACTACTGAAACATTTTTTCTCGACACAAGTTATACCAACTGAAACAAATATGGTAGTAAAGCACCATGACTATAGAGTTCATCCCAAAAACGGAAATGTATGTGTTAGCGGAGCTATGAGCATAGGAGAAGTAGTCAGATCAAACCCAACGATGCTAGAGTTCGATCAAGAGTACGCCGATATGGAGATGACTAATCCAGAAACTTACTTTAAGAAACACGACTATGGTACATTCAACTCCCCACAATTCAGAGCTAAATTGTTTGGCTTCGTTAGCTACATGGGGGAAAACTACGGGTATTGTGACGACAAGTGCATTTATCATAGAAGAGCGAGCCTGATAATGCCTAAGATCAAAATAACAAAGGCTGTTCCAAAGGCAAAAATGATGTATCACACTCATCCTAAAAAAGATGAACCAAGCTTAAGTTCAGCAGATGATTATCTCATTTACATGGATTTGTCACATGAGCCAAGAGGCATACGCCATTTCTATACTGTGATGGAAGACAGAATGGACCATTTTCAAATCACCCCTAAAAAGGACAGCAAGTCTAAGTTTGTTCAATTGAGTGAAGACAAAATAATAGAAGAAATAGACACCAAGATAACTGACTTAGAGCATAAGTGGAACGAAAAAATCCCTAAAGAAAACTCAAGTAAAGAAGACGACTTACGATATTGTGAAAACGTCACAAGAGACCTAGTAAGCTGGATGAATAAGAAGTATGGAAAGTACTTTACTTTCAAGTACAATTGCTATTACAGAGTTAAGAAAAATCCTCCAGAGCCATCTGCAGATGACTTACATCTAAACGACGAATTTCTACAAAAAGCCATTGCTGATATTCGAACCAGAGCATACTCTTGGCCTGAATTTGAAAGCAAAAAGATGCCACATGAATTGTACGCATATTGGCATCAGATGTACTACAAAAAGTTCGCACAAAGCTCTTCGATGACGTTAGGCGTAAACTTAGCACCTGCTAATCAGCGAAGATACGATCAGTACATGTCAAAGAAGTTTGAAGATACTTTGTATAGCAACTTGGATGCTCTGCATGTCCTCAATCTAGCTTACGATATCGCAGCACAAGATACCAAAGTGAGAGACGGAAACGAATTTGCATCTAGGATGGAAGAACTGTGTAAGTATCTCGGCATATCAGATCAAGCATGCGAAACACTGACTTTACTAGAACAAATAATACACCAACAAGAAGTGTTTTCTGAAGAAGCAAAAACTATGGCTGGAGATTACTACCCGTTAGTGCTATTATCATTTTATTCAATATCAGCTATCAATACTATAGAGAAAGTAAAGGAAGGAAAGATAGACCCAGATCTCGCTAAGTATGAAGTATATGCTAAACTAAAGACACAGGTAGGTGGTGAACTAGAATCCTTTCTGATAACAAAAGAAAGACTACCATACAACGGCTTTGTCGATTCATACCTTAATCCCCCACCAATGATTCTAAAAAGAACAGACTATCTAGTCACATTCCCACCAGAAGCCTTTGATTTCTATGACATCGTAGTCGAAGCTTTAGGACAATACAGCAAATCACTGGTTGATCCAAGAAAAGAATTCCAAAAATTAGGAAAGTTCAATTTATCTGTGCCCACATCTGGTGGGAGAGTAGGGATGATGATTACTCAGTCCACAGGTCAAGCTCAAGTCTTTGCCGCTAATACCAAGAACCCAATGGAAGATGCTATGGAAGCAGTTGACAAAGTAGGTCAAGCATTGTATCGTGCAGGACTTCCTGTAGACCCAAAAGAGTTTAATTTAACCTTTGACGAACCCGCAACTAACCCGCAGTTAGCTCAAGTAATAGCAATATGTGGGCCAAGTGGCTCTGGAAAGTCCACCACAATTAGAACCTTGCTAAAACAACTCCCCAACTCCCGTACTTCTGCTACTGTAACTACTAGAAGAAAAAGAAAATCAGATAAGCCCGGTGAAAAAGAGCACTTGTCGAAAGGCGAATTCTTACATCTAGTAGAGCGTGGAGAATTAGTAGCAGTACAACTACAAAAAAGTGGAGACTACTACGGCAGAAGACGCAGTGACTTTGAGAAAGAAGGCTATGTAATAATCGACGTGTCCTTGACTGGTTACGATCAAATCAAAAAAATATTCCCAAACACATTTGGGGTTTATCTCGAACCAGTAGAAGACCCAGAAACAATTCGAAAACGCCTGCTACGAAGAGGAGATATGTCAGCAAAGGATGCACGAGGAAGAGCCTCAATCATCCCGCAACACATACAAGACAGCAAGTCAAGAAACTTCGACTTGAGAATACAAACCAAATCTGGTGAGTTTGACTACGCTGCCAAAGAAATTTTAGACACACTACCAAGAGTCAACCCACAAGAAACTCTACCCCCAGAGTTAACAGAAGGAGCAGCAGTATCACCAATACCCGCTACTGAATGGTTCAAGAAGCCCCTTGTACCATCTCCACAAGAGCGACCAGAAGATACTTCCACACAATCTAGTTTATTCGAGTACTTCGAAGAAGACGAAAACGAAGATCAAGAGCTTGAAGAAGCAATAGAAGAAATTCCAGAGAACCCCAAAAGAAGTAATAAAAAAGAGCTATTTGACTGGTTTGAGGAATGGGTACATTTAGTAAACATGAAAAATAAGGAACTCAAAGCATTCCTTGACTCAGATTGGGGTAAAGTAGCAGGATTATCTAAGCAAGAAGCTAAAGATTGGAACAATATCAAAAGCGGTAGAGTAAGTGGCAGACGTATACTTTCTATGAGAAAGAAAATAGGGCTGACAGGACCGAAAGATTACATCGATCCCAACAAGCCTAGAATTTTAGAAGACTACTATGAAAAGGCTCTAAACAACTGGACAGGTCCAAGCGACGACGCTATGAAAGGAGAAACAGACTGGGATTGGTGTAAGCGTCAAGTACGATTTAACAAAAGAGCAAGTGCGTTTCCATATAACCCAACTGCAGAAGAAGCGAAAGGGCCGTTGGTTAAGGAATTCAAAACCTACAACCGACCAAGCAGAAGACTGCTTTCACTATGGGTGTGGGGCCACGATCCTTGGAGATGGGCCAGAAAACATGGCATGGAAAAGATGTCCCCATGCCCCGATGTTCCTTGGATTGGTATGACTGAAAAACGCAAGTGGGGTAAAGTTAACGTAGAAATGAAGCCAAGAAAAAATCCATCTTTTGGACAATTAACATACACTCGTGCATCAAAAGATACCAGAAGTCTAAAAGACCGAATATTAAAGCCACGAGATGATTTCGTAGGCCATGCCACTCGCCCTGAGTTCGGATATGCGTTTCATAAAAAAGGGCCCTTTGGAAAGGATAAGATTGATCGTTCTATAATTAGAAAGCAAATAAGAAAAGACACGGCACTATCCAAAAAAAGAGGAGATCCGTACCTAGGAACTCACACTTCTTTTACTATAGGATCTGGTGCGGAGAGGTATAGCAGAGGAGTAAACCTTGTTCCAGCCGTACTCGGCAAAGACTCTTTATCACGCATGGCAAACTGGATAAGTTGGGCAAAAGAAAATGCAGTACATGAAGAAATAATCCCATTCCTTCAACTAGCCGCAAGTGGAGAAACACTAATCCACGATGACGGAGAATACATTTCTCTAATGCACCGAGACGCCGATAATATCCGAGAGGCGATGTACTTACTTTACCATCAAAAAACTACCGATCACGAGTTCGCCCACCAAGCTGAAATATCAGGAAAAGGTGATCACGAAGAGGACCTCGGGCTTATTGATAACTTCGACATAGGAGCAGAGACTATAGCTATGACTATAGAGAGTGCGTATCAGTACGTCACCTTTGCCAGAGTTGATAGTTTGAATGCAGTAGTTGCGTTCGCACTTCACCGAAATTCTCTATATGCGTCTGAAGTTCAGCCTGCTAAGTATGAAAATTACACCAGCTACAACCTAGCGATTG
>Ga0255777_10001219_pt1 | contig 24477 bp, 28 predicted proteins | sample 101ome_15_FD_179975 | JGI IMG/M metagenome (GOLD analysis project Ga0255777, IMG submission 179975) | Coastal salt marsh microbial communities from the Groves Creek Marsh, Skidaway Island, Georgia - 101402AT metaG (version 2) | ecosystem: Environmental > Aquatic > Marine > Intertidal zone >... | reverse complement strand
CTGAGGTCTTCAATCCTCATTTTAAGACTATTGTTTGGGCCACCACTTTCATTCTGTACTAACTGAAGATTTTTCTTTGCCATATGTAATTCCTATGGGGTAAGTTTAGTGGGCATTATATAAGTTCAATCTCCTCCTAATATATTTTTAGTTTGTTTTTGGACAGTCTCCCTAATCTTAACAGACTTATGATCTTTCTTACCATAGTCGTTGGCGAGTGCGCTGTTAGGGTTCGCTTCAGCAATTCTGGATAATACGTCTTTGAAACCGGATGGTGGTTTCGTGCGATCTCCCGTACCGCCTACGAGTCCTGGGGCACCGGTGATGATTGATTCGATTTCTGGGTGTTCGTTTAGATACTCAACCTTAGCATCCCAAGTCATAATCTTATCATATTCTTCACCAGTTTCTTTGTTACGGAAACTATACGTGGGCATCTAATACACCTCGTCTAACGAGTTCTTTTTTGAGTTTGTCTTTGTATTTATTAATACGAGTAGATTCATATGCCGCCACAATATCTTTTGTGGACGTATTACTCATATAAAAATGATCCATAACCTTTTTTTGAGTTCCATTGCTTTGCTTCACAAACTTAGCAACACTTTTCTTAAACTTAGTTGGCATCACGTATTTCCTCCATGTTATCAATAATCATATTTATTACTCTCTTGCCAAGAGAGGATATGAGATCACTGTTTCTTAGTTTTGCTAGACAGGCCCTTATGTACAAGGGATCTAGAGATTTCATAGTGTCTACTGTATATCTCAGTTTGTCGAACCCATACATATTGAGAGCTAAAAGTGCTATGTCTATCTCCTCATCTGTGTAGAATGATAATCTATGACCTATTACTTTAGCTTCACGTATTTTGGGCTTTCGTTTGAAAGGTATTACTTGTCCCATAATAAAGATATTTATTCCTTAATAAACTTTTACACCGTAATGTTCAGCAAATTTCTCTGCATCAGCACGAGTATTGACAATAGGCTGTCCCTTTATGTTCAAACTTGTATTCAGTAACATAGGACAACCTGTTTCTTCATACCAACGTGTTAATAGTATATATAACCCAGGATTAGAATTATACGTTACTGTTTGCACCCTACTTGTATCATCTTTGTGAACGATTGCAGGAAACAAATGCTTGTGTTTACACTTTACAACCTGTTGCATATATGGCGAATGAAAAGTCTTACTAACCTCAAAAAAGTCAGCAACGTCATGCTGTCTTATAACAGGAGCAAACGGTCTAAACTCCTGTCGCTGTTTTATTTTGTTCACAGCATCTTTCATTTCTTCACCACGTGGATCGGCCAACAAACTACGATTGCCTAATGCTCGTGGGCCAAACTCTGCTCGCCCATTTGCTACACCTACTATACCCGTTTGTAACAGTTCTTGTAGTAGATTGTCAACCGGATATTCCCCTACTATTTCGTGTCCTAAATAAGGAGTGTGAAAATTTACTTTTTCTTTTAATCCTGCAAGTACAGCACCGAGTGATGAACCGGCATCCCCAGGATTAGGCATTATCCAATGTTCTTTGAAGTATTGTGGTATCAGTCTGTTAGCAAGACAGTTCAAGGCACACCCGCCCATGTAAACAAGTTTAGTCTGACCTGTCATTTCTTTTGTCTTGTTCAACAAGCTATGTAAATAGGATTCAAATACTTTTTGTACAGCAGCCGCTATGTCAAACTTATCTTGTTCTGATTTTAGTTCTGGCCGCCACCAACGAACACCTTTGTGTAGATTTTTCCCGTGTGTTAGTTTTTCTATCTCGTCATAGAATCTGTTAGAGTCACCATACGCAGCCATGCCCATGAGGATATATTCATCTTCGTTTGGCTTGAGTCCTAACCTGTCTGTAAAGGCACTGTAAAAAAGTCCTAAAGATTTTGGGTAACGTGACGACCAAACTTTTTTCTCATTTTTCCAGATTGAGGTGGTTGTCCATTCCCCTATTGCGTCAATGACAAGTGTAGCACATTCAGTAAAGTTAGAAGGTCTTGTATAGTAACCTGCCGCCCAATGTGACTTGTGATGGTTACCCCATTCAATATGACATTTAAAATCATAACCAACATCTTTAAAATACTCTTTTGGATTTTTATACCAGTTCTTTTGACCTGCCCACATTCTACGGGTTGCTTTGAGTATAGGATTCTCATACCAAAATATTATATCAGGTTCACCGTATTGTAATGCTGCTTTAATGAGCCCAGGACACAGATTTTTATCATTTTTAATTTTGCTGTATCTTTCAGCGTGTGAGGCAAAGGCAATATAGCCGTCTCTGATAACTGTCAAAGAAGCATCATGGAACCCTGCACTCACTCCCCAGCTAATCATATATGAAAGGATCCGCTTCTGCCATCATTTTTAGCTTTCTAATTTCTAAAAAATTTATTACTTCATCATCTTCTCTTAAAATTATATTTCTAAGGCTATCAGGAGGCAGATTTTTATAATGTAAATGTTCTGCTCCCTCTATAATTTTTCCTAAAGGTATCCCAGCTTGTGCTCCAACATATCCATGAGAGGACATCCAATCTGTAAAGGGTTTCCATTTAGTATACCTTCGATCACCTAAACAAAAAGAACCTGACCATTGACATCCCTCCCAGATATCCCAGTTGGTAGGATCGTCATGGTCTACATAACAAATAGGATAACTTTTTCCGAGTATTTGATTTTGCACTGCCCAAACGGTAATGTCTGTTTGCTGTGTTAGGAACTTTTTGTCCATAGGAGATATATTATAAAGTTTTCTAGGTTGAAAATTTACATTAAACTCTCTATAATCTAATTGAGCAAGCATCATATCCTTTCTAGGGTTTAAATTATATTTTTCTAGTGAGTGAACCAAATCATTTATTTCATTGGTAATTTTTTTTAAAATTACCCTATCTTCTTTTCTAACTCTAAAAATTTTGTTCTCATCATAACTATCTTTTAAAAAAGGAACTGGTTCTTTATGAGGGGTCTCCATGAAAAATTCTTTCATGTCATATATTGTATAATACCAACTAGCTAAATTTGCTTTAGGTTCATCTGAAATACAATTAGAAAACACATCTCCTAATGAAAGATGAAATGTAGTAAAACATCTATGTATTTGATTTATTAATTTTTGATTTTTTAAATGTTGGCCTTCTTCAAAATATATGTCATCTACATCCACAGGAAATTTTATATTTTCTCCTGTAGTAGGATCCACATATTGATTAATTTGCTTAACTTTTTCTCTAAGATCTGATACAAGAGAAGTAATTTTTTTTATATCATATTTTGGTATAGTGTCTTCCGGGACAGCATACCAAAAATCCCACCAAGATTCAGCACTGAGTACCTCATCTTTAAGCATAGAGTAATGTTTTCTTGTTAGTGGATTGTCTATGTATTTCCACTTTATAACACGATCGTCCGTGAAATATAGTTCTACCGTTACATTCAATCTACAATTTCCTCTAAGTCTATTAGAGCTCTATGATCTTTAGGAGGAGTCTCTCCTTCCTGTTCAAACTTTTTGCCTTGTAAAAAGCCTTCTATAGAATTTCTAATATTTATAGTTTCTCTTTTCATTTTTCCTTCAGGAAGTCTATGTATATTGGCATCAATGTTTTGTATTGTTTTTTCCATTAGACTAGAACTCATACTATGTATAGCCATTGATTCTGGATAGTAAAGATAATTATGATTTATATAATCTGTTTGAATCCAGCCAATATCCTTTGTCGCATCATAAAGATCAAAAATATCATTAATATTCCCTTTATGTACGGTCATAACTATAGCTGTATTTGTATATCCATTGTCGGTTTGATGTTTTAGTTTTTTTCTAACAATATCATTTGTAACATATTTCATATTGTCATAAACTTGATCCCACTTTGCATTGACTCTTAATTTCTCAAATTTATCATAAGCGGCATCAATACTAAAAGTAATCCAAACACCTTTAAATTTGGACCAAACTTCTACCTCTTCATCTGTAGGTCTTTGTGTTCCGTTAGTGTTATACAATAACTGTGTTTTTGCCTTTGAATCTTCTGGTAATTGTTTTAACCACTCAAAGTGTTCTTTGTTCATTAATGGTTCACCACCAGCAATGTCAATTCTAAAATATTCAGAATTCATTTTAACAAGTTCATCTAAATTGGTAGCCCAAGCAATTTCAGCTTGTAATCTATCGTAATACTCTCTATCAATATTACCTTTCTTTAGTTGAGTAGCAGCAATAGAAGTAGAACAAGAAGGTGTACAAATAGTACACTCTAGGTTACATAGTCTGCCTGTTTTTAATTGTAAATATTCAAGTTTTACATTGTCAAGAGGAGTAAGTGTGGGAAGTTCACCATCTATAGGATCGACATATGTATGCCATGCTAAGTCTTGTATTCTTTTACTTGCCCTGCCTTCTTTTTCTGCAAACGCACATTGGTTACAACCTTTAGGCCATTCACCTTTGGTTAACATATCTCTCCAAGGTTGAAACTCATCTAATAAAACTTTTTCTATTGTTTCACCTTCAGGTATATCTTCTATTCTTGTTTTCTTATCCTGTGAATTAATAAACATACAACAGGGTGTGAGGTAACCATCCACATCTACATGAACAGATTTCCACATACTGGGACAATATAATTTAGCTTTCATTTTTTTGTATACCTTCATGTGTGTATAATTGATCTACTGCTGTTTGATGACCGCAATATTCTGTACACCATATTGTTTTGCCACACTCAGCACTTTTGTTCCAACTGCTCTCAAACAGTTCTTCCATTAGAAGTAAAATGTCATCAAAAGAATTTTCGTTCAAATTTAATTTATCTAAACCGCCAATTTTTTTGTATTTATTGTATAATTGATACATTGCTATATTTCCAGTATTTTCCTTATAATCTAATTCTTTATTTACCGGAGTTTGTATGTTTAACCAACAACAAGGAGTAACAATGCCATTTGCGTCTATGTATAGACTACTATATTCTTTATCCTCATTTTTAGTTTTGCATTTAGGATTTATTGGCTTATCACACTCTTCCCAGGTACTTCTACCATTATAAATTAAGTCACCTTCTCTGGGTTGTTTTTCATTTTTTAAACTCTCCGGATTAAACTCATGGTTCAATTTCATTACTTTGTCGGTAGTTATAAATCCATTCCTATTTTCAGAATTTTTAGGAGGATATAAATGATAATCTGTTTTGCCTTCTTTATTAATAGCAGGAATAGTAACCCAATGTTCGCTGTTATCTAAGTTCAATGTTTTTTTTGGTATAAAATATCTAAAACCCATTTCTATAGAAAGTTCCTTGGCTTTTTCTATTTGATGTTCGTTGTGTTCAAATATTAAATACTCCCAGGTAGAAACTGCTCCTGCTATACTGTTATATGCCTTTATGTTTCGTATAACATTATCCCATTTTACATTCCTACGATATAAATGATTAGTATCTTCTAATCCATCAATACTAAAAATAACCTTCCAATTATCATGTTTGCTAAATACTTCTCCTACTTGTTTCCAATAAGATTCGTTTTTTAAACCGCCGTTGGTGTGTACTTCTAATCTTCCAACATATCCTATTTCATCTAAGTATTCTACAATTTTTATAAAATCTTTACACGACAAAGGATCTCCGTGATTACCACAAAAATTAATTCTATTTACCGAAATAAAAATTTCTTTAGGCAAATACCTTTTGAAATCATCTATTGTCCAAGAGGTTAATTCTAATCCAGGTTTCACGTAAGGACTATTTTTAAAATATCTAGGACAAGCAGGACAAATCGCATTACAATTATTTGATATTTCTAAATGTAAATAATCAATTTCAGTTATTTTGAATGGCATTATTTTGTTACTCTCACAGAGTCTATCACACCTGCGTCTAGTAATCTTACAGGCATGATAGGGTTTAAGTAACTGGCCTCAATGCTTCTTATCCATTCGGCAGCTGCCGGGTTAGTTATATCATACAATTCAGCAAGTCCTCGTTTAGTAACTAAAAACAATTCTCTATATAACTGAGAACCTTTTAACTTGCTAAGCTCATCCTTAGTAACAACATCTCCCTTATATTCTTTTTCATACGCTTCTAATACTTGTATCCACTTTTTACTGTTTCTCAATCCTGAAGCTGACATTTCTTTTTTAACATGATCTATAGTATCAAAGAATATATCTTTTGGATACCATCTAATATCTAGGAATCCGGGATTTTTTGTTACGTCATCTAATCTCATGTACATATAATGAGGATGCAGAAAAGGATCAAATTGTCCGTAGAATTCTAAGTATCTATCAATATCAAATAACACAGGAGCTGACAAAACAGTAGCGACACCCATTTGCTTACCTTTGTTCAATTTGGCATGATACTCTTTCCAATTTTTTTCAATGACTTCCCAACTACAACCGTCTCTGGTATATTCGATAGTTTCATAACAACCATCTAAACTTGCCTGAATGCTAGGCTGAAACGGCTCTAACATTGTAGGAATATGTTTGCCCTTCCATTCTAATTTTGTTAGATTTGTATTGTAGTGCATTTTTATATTTTTTACATAGTCATGGTAATTAGGATCATCTAAAAGTTCTACCATTCTTTCAATGACATCCCAATGAAGTTTAGCCATCATTGGTTCACCGCCGGCCCAATACATATTTTTTAAAGTTTTATTATTAAGGCCATCAATCATTTCCTGGGACATACCTGCTTCATACTTGTAGTCTGGTTTAAACTCAGGTTCTTTGCCCCACATTTCTTTGTTAGTTTGCATCCAAGTAGAGCTATAAACATCACCACAAGAAATACATTGTAGATTACAATGGATTGTTCTAAAATCAAAATACTCAGGTGGAGTATGGTGTACTCCATTATCAACAGTACATTCACCTATTACTTTGTTTACTGCTGCTTGGGGGTCTGCGTGTCCTCTGATAATATCAGCATTTGATTCTTCTCTCAAAGATCTGATACCTAACTTTTCGTTTTTATAACAAGCCAGACACGCTTCACTTATTTTTTCGCCTGCCATCATTCTTTTACGGACTGACTGCATATATTCACAGTTCCAAAACTCTTCGGTTGTCATTTTATCATGTGCAGGAATATCAGAAGAAATACAGCATAATTTTCTTTCATATCTACTTCCCTGATATGAATGGTTCCATGGATATGAACACCATGTTTTTGACGGAAATTTAAAATCAGTAGTCATATGTAAATATATCCTTCCAGTGAGTCCCTCTGGTCTTAGAAACTTCTTTCATAAAAGAATGACCTTGTTCCCATAATAAAGGTGATGTTTCTTTTGAATTTAAATACGCCATCATGTTAGGAGAGAGTATATAGTTTTTGTATTTAGATTTTTCAAACTGTTTTAATATTTTTTGTTTAAATTCTATAGGTGCACAGTTAATCGACAAATAGGAAGGAAAAGTCAAAAAGTTTTGATTTATGCTTGTGTGTTTTTTCATTTGTTTTATAGGCAAAGCCCACTCATAGAATTCCTCTAAATATGGCAAATTTAACCATTGTATAGTGCAAGTAATATTAACATGACTTAGCGAAGGCGTGCTTATCAACCCCTTTATATTTTCGTTTATACTGTCCCACGAATTGATAGGAGATCTTATCCATTTGTTTTTATCATCTACAGCATCAACGCTCATACCGAGAGTAACAGTCTTAAACTCTTTCCAAATATCATGGAACTCAGGTTTATAAACTGAGCAATTAGTATTGTAGCTAATTTGAATATTTTTCGATACACCTTCTTCAATTAGCCTTTCTAAAAACCTCCAATGTGGTTCCATAATAAAAGGCTCACCACCATTAATATACAAATAACGTAAGTCATGTTTATATTCTAACAGTTCTTCTATCTTATCTTCATCAAACCACTGAAACAACTCATACTCGGTTGAGTTTGCTGGAACAAAGTCTAAAGCATTTTGCCATTGACGATATTCTTTAATTAGAGCAGAGCTTGAATCGGGGTAACACATCATACATTTTGAGTTACATAAGTTACTCATTCTCAAATCTATAAATTGTAGCTTGGGTTCATGTGGAGTACCCCACCTCCTAGTTTCAATAGTGCGCCTAGAATCTCCGCCATTATCTTCTATTTTGTAACAACCCTGACAAGCGGCAGGCCTTTTACCATTCAACATATCCTTTCTAACATCTACAACACTGCTTTGTTCCCACAATTTTTTTACTGGTTTGTTTTTCAGGTTCAACATATTATTCAGTGGATCTCTATAAAATCCATCATTCGGGGGAAACATCTCAGCAACACAGCACAATGACACATGGCCATTAGGATGCCAATTCATGTGATTGAAAGGTAGAGGACAGTATGTTTCTTCTACACTGTATGTTACGTCTTTTAATTCAATTTTCTCTGTCATAAGGTATCGTACCATTCCAAAAATTCTTTTGGAAAAATTCTAATAGTTTTATCTCGCCTTATATCATATTGTTCATAAAATCTTTTGAAGTCTTTTCTGTTAGCTTCAATGTCTGTGTCATATAAGTGTGGCTTTTCTATAACTTTGACATAAGATATAAGTCTTTCAATGTCTCCTTTTTCCATAGAATTTAGATAAGGACTATATCTATTTGTCTCATACCAATCCTCAAGTTCTTTATGTATGCCATGTCTTAACTCGTTGGGCAAAACTGTCACACTCATAAAGGCGGGAAAACGTAAAAAGTTTACACTTATGCCTAAACTTTTTTTAGTATACTTCTTTTTCCATTCCATCATTTGGTCTAAAAAATTTGTTACACTAAAAATACACAAAGCATTAATTGTCATCATAACAACAATACGTCTTACATTGGACTCTTCCAGTATTCGTTCAATATTGTTTTTCCAATGATTGTAATCTAACTTATCTCTAATATATTCTGCTTGGTCACCTACTGCTTCCATACTTGTAAAAATAGTTAGATTTTTCATACCATGTGATTTCTGAATCAACTTATCTATTAAGGCTTTCTTAGCTCCTAAGTTACTGTTGACCCCTACTTCAAATTCTCTCTCCTCCTCAATTACTCTATCAAAGAGTTTCCATACATCATCTGACATAAGAGGTTCGCCACCAGTAATTCTCAATACTCTTAATTCATTAGCAAGTTCGGGCCACCAGTTCCACCACGCTTCAATAAAAGGATTGTTTTCTTTTTCATAACAGTTATTAATTGAACCATCATGTTTAAAGGCTCCCATACCTCTTGTTTCGCCTTCATAGAAACCATGTTTCTTAATGTCTTTTGCCCATTCAGTGCTGAAGTTGGCATTACAATAACTACAAGCAAAGTTACAGGTCCTATCAAACATTACTTCAATAGTAGGCGGGACAACTCTCGCATCTGCTGGTAATTCATACCATTTTTGCATTTCTTCAGGTGTAAACTGTAGCGATTTAAAAACACGATCCGATAAGTAATCAGGACCCATGCTTTCTACTTTCCAACAATAGTCACACTCTGTAGGTTTTTCACCTTTCTGCATTAGATCACGCATTTTAATTTTATGATCTGTAGTATGAAGTTTAGCAGGATCTTCTTGTATTTGTACAACATCAATTTTATGTACAGGAGGCAAGTGACAAGAAGCGGTCTCACCACTGTTCAGCCATAGCGTGCTGTTACCCCACTTAGCGCCACAAAAAGATTGTGACTTAGAGTTCAAAACTTCATTTCTAAATTTAACTAATTCTTTTGAATCAGCCATAATAATCTTCATCCATTAAGTATGATAACATCGGAAATGTTCTACAAAAGTCTCTGCCACGCCTTTCATCTAATTGCCTAATATAAGATCTCATATCATCATAAACAATTTTAGGCTGTTTATCATTTCTCATAAATTCAACTAGACGTTCAACTTGATCTACCTCTTCAAAATAAAATGCCTCAGAAGGATCTTTTTCTTTTGTCAGTTTCCACTTGTTTATGTATTCTAACCATTCTTCGCCATACTTTTGCTTATCGTCCTCGTTCAGCAATGACAACATCAGAGTTCTAGGAAAACGAAGATATGATAAATGAGTTCTTACTCTAAACTCATGTTTCTTGGTTTGATATTTCCCTCTAAATTCTTTTATTTGTTCAAGGAAGCCTTTGAAAGAAGGTGCGCTTGTCAAATTAATTGTAGTCATAAAATGTAATCTAGTAGAAGGGGGAGTATTATCTAATACTTTATAACAATTTTCAATAAACTCCTCGTAATTCATACCTTCACGGGAATATTCTGCGTGTTCACCGATATTTTCTAATGAAGTGTATACATCAAAATATTTTAGGTTATCTGACATTCGGTTAATAGATTCAATCATCTGATCTACTTTATTGTCAGGAGCATTTAAATTTGAGTTTATAGCAAGTATCATATCTTTGTTAGGATTATTTTCAACATAATCAAACAGCCGCCAAGTGTGTTTACTTAACAAAGGCTCGCCACCAGTAATTCTAAATGTCTGTAAGTTAGGATATAAGTCAGGCCACCATTTCCAAAAAGCTTCAATATAAGGATTGTACTCTTTATGATGAATGGGTAATTTGCCTACTGATTTCAACCAATCCAAATTATGTAGATTATATTCTGTTTGTTTTATATCACCATGTTTTCTAACTTCTTCCTGCCAGCGTGAGGATGATTCCGGACTACAATAGATACATTTAAAATTACAGGTACTATCGAAAGCAACTTCCATATAAGTAGGTGTAATAAATTGACCATGTCCGGACTTAATAATATCTTTAATATAAGGCAACGACCAGGAGTAAGAGGATTTGTAAATTCTATCACTAATATGTTCGGGATTTTGATTTTCAATGCGCCAACAATAATCACATTCTTCAGTCTGTATACCATTAAGCATTTCACGCCTTGCTTTCATTTTATGTGCAGTATTGTGAATACCTGAAGGATTGTCTTTAATATCAGAGAGTTTAATGTGATGTCTAGACGGATGGTGACAAGAATGAGTCTCGCCACTATACAATAATATTGTTGACTGCATCCATTTGGCAGCACAAAAAGAAGGACTTACTTCATTGATAGTGTTCCTTGCTTGTTTTAGAAAATTAAAGTATGCTTCAGGATCATGTACGTCTAAATTATGTTGTGCATGAGGGCTGTCTTTGTCATCTCTTGTTTTTTCTGTTATATCTAAAACTTCAATTTTGTCCATAAGCCATATATCTAATAAAGGGAGACCCATCTGGTCTCATTCCACAATTTACTTCTTTGTATTCAAAACAATCTAACGCATGGTTGATACGCAAAAATTCATTCATAGAATCAGTGCATCTAATATGTTCATCACACTCAAAAAAGTTATTGCCTTGTATAAAGTATTTAGTACCCTTGGGAATCTTGTTCCGCCAAGTATCATATGTTTCTTGTGAAACGTGTTCTGTGCTTGTATTGATAACTAGGTATGGATCCTCGGGATACTCATACTCACCCATGTCAGCAGTAACAGGAATTATATTAGGTTCTTCTATGTGTAAGGTATTTTTACAAACTGCTTTCATACCTTCAATAACTCGTTTACATTTAGGGTCTATATCAATACTGTAATACTTGTTAGGATACTTGTGATACAACATTTGAGCAAACACACCATACCAACCTCCAAAAATGTAAAGAGGAGTGTCTGCAAATTCTAAATCGGTTAGTAATTCTATAGCTGCTTCTTTACTTATTATTTGACTAGGCCAAAAACATTCAGCAAACCTGTTCAAATATTCAGGATTGTTTTTAACAAAAAACATCCAAGCACTAATTGGATTCACACAAAGGTTCCTAGGTAAGTGACCTTACTGTTAGTAAAGTCTAGTTCGTTTACTCTCTCAAAAAAAGGCACCATGTTTTCAGCATTTGCCTCATTGACAAATTGGTGTAAGACACCGCCTTCTTCTAGATCATAAAAATAAAATTTTTGATTTTTTAACAAGAAGTACCTTAACTCAGGAGTTTGACTATACAACTCAAAACTAGCCATTACATCATCTGCTGCCTTTAAAGTTTCATTGTAGCGAAAACTTTTTGCTGCGTAGGAGGACAATAAGAGAAACCTATTAAATGGTATTATATTATCCATTGTAGTTTTTAATTGACGCAACATTCTCAAATTAGGTCTTGCTGAACGATTCGCAAATGTAGAGGAAGTGATAGTAGCAAAAAAATTTTCAAAATTTGTTTCTTCCCCTTCCCAGGTCATAGGATTGTTTTCTTGTCCAATAACATCAGGGGAATTCTCAGGCTCTAACATTTTTACATATCTTACAAGTTGCTTTACTCCACCTTTAGTGTAATAGTCATCACCGTCAATAGGCAATAGATATTCATAGTTTTGTTGAATAAAATAATCCAACACGCTATTTTTGCCTTTACCAGGTGTACCGTTGCATTCTGTTTCAATTACAGTATAGCCAGCACAACTCCCCTCAACCTTTTTCAAATATTCTGGGTCAAGTGAGTTTGAAATAACTACAATATCTACATCTTCACAGTCTACTGAGTCTACACATCTTCTTGCCTTTTCTGCGTCTCTTGTAGTCAAAACCCCTACTAAAAACTTAGACACTATTCCTCCTTAAAATCCATTCCGGATCGTCCCTGTTACTTATCGGAAACGTATACCGGTGTAAAACACGTTTTTCTAATATGTCACTATTATAGTATGGCCGCCGGTGTAATGTCAATAGTTGATCGCTCAAAACTATGTCACCATACTCCCAAAAGTGTCGGTAAATAAACTTGTCTTGATACAGATACTCCATGAGTTCATCATAAAAGTCTGCTTCGGTAACAAGGTCATTGTTGTGATACCAATACAATCCTTTGACACCTGCGATATTCTCTTGTAAAATATACATCTCATATTCTTCAACATTGGTTGACATATATTTTAACTGATATTCAGGCGGTTTGTCGGCCCACTTACTAGCAGCCGTATATGTATACTTACATTTCACACCCTCAAGTTTCTGCTTGAGTTCAGCAGGCATTTCAGCCAATGCTCGAGCAGTATTCAACCATTGAGTTTCAGTACCAACAACATCATCAATCCCTTGTAATGCTACACCGTCTGCTCGGGTTGGCCCGTTTAGGTTGGCGTGCCACTTGAGTTCGCCTGTAGGAAAAATACCTCCATGCAATCCCTTATCCGTTTTCCCCCCGTTGACGCGCTGACAGGGATAAGCATCTACGTCAGTGGGATCTACAAACTCCTCAGGCAGGCCTATCACATCACCATGCCTATTCCACAACATCTGATTGTAGTTAGCAATGCGACTCATCTTGTGTATGAGTCTTGATAGGTATATATTGTTGGTTGATTGTTTTGGAATAACAACAATCAGTTTTTCTGATAGTGTCTTAAAAATGCTCTGTGCTAATTCATCACTTACATCCTTAATGTCAATATCAAGCTCTACATGATTATCCACGCCTCATCCTCGAAATGTCTTTTGCCTCCTCGTCATTGATAATAGGAACGGCATTAGACTTGTGCATTGTTGCAATACCCTTGACAAGTGTACCTGTGTACTCTTTACGTTCGGGCTTCGAGGTATTTATAGCAGTGTTAGATGACACGCTATTGTATTTCGGTGTCTCACGGTAATAAGGGTTAGGGGGCGGAGTATATGCCTGGAATTTAGGCGGAGTATACTTTTCATATACCTCACCTTTGACTTTTTTAGCTTTACGTCTACGTGGTTTGTTATTGGCCGAAAGATCTAAAAACATAATATATTCCTCACATTTTGTCCGACTATTATTACACATATTTCGGCATTTGTCAAGCATTTTTTTGCCAATAAAATCAATAATTTAGGTGTCGTAATAGTGACAATATATAAATAGTAGGGTTAGTCACATATCTGACAATAGAGGACTCCTAATGGAAAACAAAAAATTTACTAATAAAGACATTAAAAAGGCCATTCACAGAAGCCAACACACTCAACGAAACTGGGATCTGAGTAAAGAAGTTCCTCAAGAAGATTTAGATCTTATTTTGGAATCTGTAACTCAATGCCCAAGCAAACAAAATCGCCCTTATTATAAAGTTCATGCTATTACTAACCGTGACATGATTGAAAAAATCCATTCTAAGACTGAAGGATTTGGTCTGCTTTTTACTGAGGACGGTGTCAAATCACAAACTAATCCACAAACACTTGCTAATGTTGTACTTGTGTTTGAAAGAAATGAAGAAGTTAAAAATCCTTATGATAAGGTACAAGGCAAACTACAGGAAACTGCACAAAGAGATACCGACATGGCAGTGGGTATTGCTGCAGGATATTGTAATATTGTATCTAGTATGATGGGATATAGAACAGGATGTTGTTTGTGTTTCAATCCTCAAGACATGAAAAAAACCATAGGACTTGAGGGCGAACCTCTACTAATCATGGGAGTAGGACACGCTAAGGAAGGTGTAAGCCGTAGAGTACATCATATGGATGAAAGCTACACATTTACAACCAATAGAAAACATAAAATAGCTGTAAAGCACGTAGCTTAATAGTTAATTTTAACAAAGGGGCAATACATGAAACGCTGGACAGCGTTTATCATGCTTTTGATGACCAATATAGTTTATGGACAAGTAGCAAACGATGCAGATGGTAACTTTGACTCAACAACATATGTAGAAACGAACAATACTACCGCCACAACAAGCAGTAGTACGTCAAACTCTACCTCAACAAATACCAACACCAACACAAATAATAATACTAACAATACCACAATCAGTGCTACTAATACCAATAGCAACACAAATAATAACACCAATAACACAACAATAAACGCCACCAATACAAATACTAACAATAATATTTTGTCTGGTGGAACCAATAACACTAACAGAAACTATAACAACAATACAACTATAAGCAACAACACCAATGTTAGCTCGAGCAACAATGTTAATACAAACAGTAACACAAATGTTAGCACTGCTACGAATACTAACAATAACAATAATGTTAGCACAAGCACTGTAGATACAACTTCAAATAATACCAACACCAATAACAATAATACAGTATCGGATAACACCAATACTAATATTAATGAAAGCACAAGTACGTCTACAAACAACAACAACAATGTAAACGAAAACAAAAACACGAGCGTAAGTGAGTCTACACAGACTCAAAATATCAATCAGAAGATTGAATCACCTCCACCTTCTGCTATCGCTCCGAGCATTGGTAGCTCATATTCACAAGACTTGTGTACAACCGGCGTAAGTGGTGCAGTACAAACTCAAATATTTGGGCTTGCTGGAGGTAAGTCTATTAGAGATGAAAACTGCGAAAGAATCAAACTGAGCAAGACACTTTATGACATGGGTATGCGTGTAGCTGCTGTGTCGCTAATGTGTCAGGATGAGCGTGTATGGACTGCTATGAAAATGGCAGGAACACCATGCCCATACGAAGGCTTGATAGGTGATGAAGCAGGTGTAGCATGGGAAGAAAACCTTGCTGATGTCCCAGGTGTCAGTGAAAGAGATGTAGACAGAGGTCGTGTAACACGTTCTCCCAACGGCCCTCGTAGATGAAAAAGTTTCTACTGACATTATTGTTTTTTAGTAACTTAGCGTTTGGACAGGCTGATTGGTTAAGTTCTGCTGGAATGACCCAAGTGATGAACGGTGTTGATGATGGCACCTACCATGTATCCTTGGGTCATACCTTTCCTTATTATGGCGGTCTGTTTACTGACGCATGGATGAGTTCAAACGGATTCATTATGTTGTATGACCCTGTAAGTCAGTTCGGCAATCCTAATTATAATAATTCTATGTGCTGTTCTGGCAGAGACTTTTCTACTGCAAGCGGTACTTTTTCTTTTATGCTTGCTCCATTATGGACTGACCTTAGACATGATACGAGCGTGTCAGGGTCTGGCTATTTTTACAAAACAAATGAAGGTGTAAGCTCTTTTCTTTGGCGAGATGTAAAAGAGTTTGGCACTAACAATCTAAACACCTTCCAAGCAAACTTATGGCCCGATGGATCTTTTGACTTTTTATATGATGATGTAAATATTACTAATCATAATGTAACTATAGGTTTTTCAGGCAACTTAAATTTTGATGATTATGAACAAATGGAATACGGTTATGGGTTTAATAATCAAGATTTATTATCAGCTACTTGGTGGGACCAACTTGTGAATCCAGGCGGTGTTATCTGGTATGGCGAAGATGGTGGATATGACCCGTCAGTAGATTGCACAGACGCATTAAATGATACACGTTGCCCAGGCTATGCACAAGCATATTTTGACCAACAATGTGATATAGATCCTTTATACGACTCAACCTGTCCTGGATACGACCAAGCATTGTTATTGCAAGACATGGCTAACACAGATTTTATATTTGGTGATGATGTTACTGACTTTTATTATGAAGAGGAAGAATTAACGACCTACGTAGAAGAAACATTTTATGAGGAGGAAGAGTATTATGGAGAAGGAGAAGAAGGAGAGTTCGGATATCCTGGGAGTGATGGACCAGAGAGCTATGGAACAGATGATGGAATGGACGAAGGAAGTGAGGAAGAGATTGGGACCTTACCAATCGAGGAATTGGCAGAAGTTTCAGACACACCCCTACTACCAGAAGAAGGAGAAGAAGTTTACTCCGAACCCTTTGATGAACCGGAAGAAATCACAGTGGGAGCCGATCCAAATAGCGAAGATATTATTGTAGAAGAAGTATTTGAGGAAGAGGTTATATTAGAAGAAGTAGAGGGACCGAGTATCAATCCTATAGCAATTGCTATGGCCCAGGTAGAAGCAGGTATAGCAGAAACAAAAGAGAATATGAGTAAACTTGCTACTGATTCTACTCCTATGGAAGAAGATGTGAGTAATAATGAAGAAAATTTACGCACATTTGCTGACGAGACAGCATTCTTTGAGAAGTCCACAATAAGCCTGATAGTAGACCCAACCGTTACAGTCATAGTAGAACAAACAGAAGAAGAATCCGAAACAATAGAGGTAATGAGTGACAATACTGTGGCCTCAAATGACCAAGGGTTCCAAGAACAACAGAATCAATCATTCAGCACAGGCCAAAGTATAACTGCTGTGCTGAATAACGTAGCTCCAAACTTTTCACAGTTTGATGTTGCTCCTCCCAGCGCACAAGAACAACAAACAACAGACAAAGCCTCATCACAGGCAAACAATATGTCTGAAGAACAGCTGGCGAGTAACTTAGACGAGTTTACAGACGAGATGCAAGACTCTGGTGGTTTTAGTGACCAAAGTCTTACAATATTCTTAATGGGCCGTGTTAACGGTTTTGACAACTACGGTGGGCAGTTACAGGACACTGCTTTTTACAATGATAGGGGATTGCCTATTAGTAGAGTACAAAATGACAGAAACACTATGTTACAACTAATAGGATCCAGCGGGAAACACGAGGAAATGATTTCTCAGCAGTATAAATAAGATAAACTCAGGAGCGACAAAATGGTAGAATTAGCAGCCGCTTTGAGTATGGCAAGTGCCGCTTTCAATGGAATCAAAAGAGCGGTAGACGCCGGTAGAGAAGTAGAAGATGTCGCAGGATATTTTGGTCGTTTCTTTGATGCAAAGGACCAAGTCAACGAAGCAAGACAACTCGCACAAAATCAACCGGTAGTGAACAAGATATTTCAAGGTAATAGTGTAGAAGCACAAGCACTGGAAGCAACTGCCGCTAAACACAAAATGGAACAGCTTGAAAAAGAGTTAAGAGAATACCTCATATGGAGTGGGCAAGGTGCCTTCTATGAGGATATGATGCAGGAAAGAAGAAGAATAAAGCAAGCAAGAGCAGCCGAAGCAAGACGTAAAGCAGAAAACAGAAAATTTTGGATTGATGTGTCTACAATAGGTTTAGCATCAGTGTTTGTTTCAGGTTTAATTATAAGTATGTTAGTAGCTATATTATAGGATAAAATTATGGCATATGAAGTCTCGATAACTAAAGGATCTGCAGGAACTCCCACAGTAGGTGTGAGTGACAGGGCAGACTATTGTGTTGAAGAAATTGAAAGTAGAATAATAGATTGGGCAGACGATATTACAAACAATGATGGTGTCATGGCCTCGTTTGAAGATATTGCAACTGACAAAAATAAATCAGGGCCGACAAAAACTGTAACAAGCGGTGACATTAGTGCTACAATCCCTGATCTCACTTCTCCTACCCCATTCAAACTACATAAAGAAGGTTGGGAAACTCAATTCGACAATTTTGTTTCTAAAAGAGCTGACGTAAACACTGCATCCTATTCTATTATGGATGAAATGATTAGAATCAGAGATGTGTTAAAAACATATCGAGATTATTTTTGGGACGAAGAAACAGCAGTAAATGCTGAGCTAACAAGATTAGAAGGTATACGTGACGCACACGTAATTAGACGAGATTACTGGTATGGAGTAAGAGACACTAATCAAGCTCTAATAGACGCACTAGATCCTCTAGACCCTGATTATCTTACTGATCTCAACACATACACTACAGCTAGAGATACAGCAATCACTAACGCTGCTCACCATGAAGCTGACAGAGTAACATCAGAGACTTATAGGTCAACTGTTCTGACCGAGTGTAATGCAATATTCGGAGAGTTTAATGGTTCTAGTAGAACTGGACAAACAGCAACTTGTTCTAATGCAGTAAACGGTGAGTTTGAATCAATACTGGACACAATTCATATCGGATTAGTTAGAGCGTGTAATAGAATAGGCACAAAAGACGTACAGGCCAAATATTGGGTAGACACAGTAGACAGATCTGATGCGGCTACATATGTAGGAGCAAAGTATGCGGATACTCCTGTAGATCTTTTAAGCTACATGACTAAGTTTGTTAAGATGGTACAAAAGAAAGACAGTGTTAGTAAATTAGAGTCCAACACTTTTAATATTTCAGAGTTTGAAACAGTAAGCAATGAAATGGTTGCATTTGATTTAACAACAACCACCACATCATTTACTGATAACAGTGGAACAACTCAGTATGCACATTATCCTTCGCTAAATGCAGCACCGGATGCAAAAGAAGCATTACTTACACAATATTATAGTAACGGAGTATCACCAAAGTATTATAAGGACAAACAAGAATCATTATCTCATATGGCGGCCCAAGTCAGTACAGCAAAAGCGGGGGTCGAAGAGACTGAAGATGATTTGCAAGCATTAGCACTGTCATCACAAACAGGTGATTGGGATACAGACCTAGATAACTTAGAAACTTCTAGGACACAGTATTCATCCTGGGTTTATGTAGAAGCACCGTGAAAATTATTCCTGTTTCCGGAAACTTTAAAGACCACAGTGAGACTGTGGTAACAGCCATATGGGAAGTAAGAGATTTTCCCCTGCCTTATAATATAAGAACCGAAGTTATCGGAATGTACAATCAGTCAGGGTATATGAAAAACGCCCAGCGAGATTATGAAAACAGAAAAGAAATGCATCTAGATAAAATTACTAGTGGATGGATTTCAGAACACGGAAAAGATTTAGGATTGAAGTTAAAGGGTCAAAAAGACTACATACTAGATCCTATTTGGCCTAACAATATGGAAGATTTTGACTATGAGTTTGGTACAGGAAAATGCCTATTAGACACTAAAGGACACCAAATGAGTTATCACATAGATAATAGAAATGTGGGTGGGGTATTTATTTTAAATTTAAAAAACAATCCAGTATCTACTACCTTCAAATTAAGTAAAGATGGTGATATATTTTATACTGCACCTAAAGAAAAGGGTACAGGAGTATTTTTTCTAAATACACATATGTCTTATCATGCTATAGAAAATGATTCCGATGAAGAAAGACTTATTTGGTACGAAATAGTATCAATTAAGGAATTTGCAAAGTGGAGCTGATATAGTGGATGATATATGTCCACCAGAGTTTGAAATCTGTTTTACTGAAGATGAGTGGATAGAGTTTCATAACTATGTAGAGTTTGAAGATGCAGAGGTATTCATACCCGAGCATCCTGTAGGAGACGGAGAAGCATTGGCAAACTTTACATGGGAAATATTATTTTTAAGTCCATGGGAGCTGATATACATTGCACTACCTATGAGTGTATTAGCTACCTACGGGCTAACCATTTACTACGCCTACAAATGGATTCAGAGGAGGTTCAATGGCTGAGGTAGAATTTGGTGATGTTAAAGTAAGTGGCGGAAAGATGTTACTCATTGTACCATTACTTGGTTCTATTATAGGAGCCATGTGGGGCGGTTTTGAGTTATATCAGCGCTTGCTCAATGCTGAAGAGCAGTTAGGTAACTTACCTGACACATCAGCAATCAATCAACAGTTGGCCGTCCAAGCGGAGACGCTACAGGGGCTCTCAGATGACGTATCAACTCAATTCAACACGCTCAATATTCTTGTAGACAACTTACAAGAGGATATTGACCGTATCAGAGAAGATGTGGATGAAATAGATACTTTCGTGCGTAACATTGACGAAAGCACTAATGAAACACAGCGTGACCTACGCAATGACGTATACGCCATGGAAGAAACACTAAATGACCGTATGCGTGAAATAGACGAACAGTTAAGAGAAACACGGGACGATTTAGAGGAGAGCATTGAGCGAATCCTTGACAATCCGCTCAATGACTCTGAATAGTTAAGCGAAGTATTGTATTCCCATAACTATACCAACTGAAGCTGCTAAGCCGATCATCATTTTCATAAAGTCCTTCGCTACAAGAGGAAAGATTTGATTGAATGATGATCGCTTAGTAACAGTAGCCAATGCTAACTCTCTACCTGTGAGTAACCCCACAAAAACCCAAGTAGTAGACATTGGTATGTCATTCAGCTCTTTGAAGAACCATAAGCAAATCCAATAAACAAAGTCAATGATAGTAGCAGAGCGTATAAAACGTGTGTTCTGCTTATTCAAAACAATCTCTTGGATTTTGCCTCCACGTTCCCGTAACATATATCCAAGGCCTGCAACAAACAGGACTGATATAACGAACATCCATTCAATGGGAACAACACGTGGTAAGAATACTGCAATGTTAGCCATATCGTGTGACAACCAGGTCCACCACAAGAAACCTGTTGTACACCATTGGGCAACACGCCAATACATCTTATGTGATTCTTCTACTGGTCTGTGTTCTTCAATAAACTTAGGTACAATAAACCAAATACCGTAAGCAGCTAAAGCAGCAACACCATATCCTACAATACTTTTTGTAAGCATTGATCCTAATACAACTGAGGATGCGAATGCTGACAATACGAGGAATGATGTTGATACAGGAACGCCAATCCGTGTCAGTAATAGTAATACTCCCGGTGCCAGAGCATGATACCACTGAGGCTCAACGTACGGTATCTTATTTAATCGACCATACGAGATGTCGCCTCCATACATACTCCACCCATACCAGACTGCCCATAGTAGAACAGCACTTGCAGCTGCCCACATTATTTTCCAATCAACTTTTTCGCTGTTGGAAGCAATCCACGTTCCTAATGTTTGTACAGAATCGTTAGCAATAACAGAATAGCTTGCTAACATGAATCCTACAAAGGTCCAGAGTGTTACTAAGTCCATCATAGCTTAGCCTCCCAGTGTATGCCACTGACTGTTTGTTTCATACCATAGCCCTCTCCAGAGTTTCTCTCTATGAAAGGAGTTATCTTCCAGCCGTTTACTTTATATGTAATACCTAACTGGTCTCTTGCGTCAAACTTGGTATCAGCGTCTTTGAACGACCAACGTGGTTGCCACTTGGCATACAAATACCAGTTTCCTGTGAGGTGGGGTGTGTATTCTGCGATAAAGCGATAACGCCAATGTGACTCTTTGTTATCGAAGTGACGATACTCCATTCTGCCTTCCATTACAAGGTCGGAAAAAGAAAAGAGTTCAGTGGTGAATTTAATACGGTTTTCGATTGAACCATCCTGGTCCGCATAACGATACATTACTTCAACAGGTCCTACTTTATCACCTACTTCAACGTGCCATCTATCTTCTCTGGTACGAAAGGTGTATTCTCTGTCACCATCCTTGACTTTATAGTTATATTCTTGCTCATCGGTTTGTGCCATAATAGAATTAGTCATCAATAACATGGCGAAGGCGCATAATAGATATTTCATAGTGCTTCTCCATAAAGGAGGCCTCCGTAATGGAGGCCTCTAACACTATGTATAATTTACAATGTAAATTTTATGTTACAATTACATTAAGATTTTATTAATTTTTTGTGACAATCAATCTTCGTCTAAATCTAAACTTAGCTGATTGCCAGCATCGCCTATAGTAAGAGTAGTGGTAATGCTGTCACCATCACCGAAGTCGTACCAATCTCCGGCCATACTTTTGAAGTCCTCATAGTCTGATAGATTCACGCTCACTACACTATCATCATCAACACCTGACAAATCAATATTATCAGATGATAGCGTATAGGTTACAGGGGCTGAATCACCAAAACTGATTGTAACGGTATCAGGCACATTAGCCTTAGTTGGAAATTGAATCACATTGTCTTTCTTTTTGCTCATGCTTGCTCCTTATATTCCGGAATATATACTTTCTCAAATTTGCGTCTTGTCTTGCTAAAACTTTTAGGCTTCTTACTATATATTATTTCTGTAGTTCCTTTCTTAATGTAAGCGACCATCTTACCCGCCTCATTGAGAAAATAAGTGTGGTTGGGCTGAAAGTCCATATCCCAGACTGTGACTTCTTTCAATGCGTTATACTTTGCCATAATGATGCTCCAAATAAGCCTTCAACTGTGTCATATCAATTTTAGTGTCTACTACAAAATCTTCTTTCTTCAGGTATACAATGTGATTCACCATTTTAGTAATAGGTGCTGTAATAGCATCAAAGTCATACTGTTTATCTGCATCCCACAAAATTAAAGCGCTTTGGTTTTTGTTGAAATACAAAGCAGTAAAATCTCCGTGCTGTTCCTTCAGCAAAAACTCTATTTCGTCATTCCACTTTAGTGTTTGTTCCGAAATATCAGCTCTACCTCTATGATAGTATCTATCATCTACTTTGTCAAGCACATCACCGAGTTTTTTACGGCCAGGCCACAAATGACTTGTTACAAATACACCATCTTCGGTAATTTCAGGCACAAAGAAATCGTCACATTGTTTTCCTATATACTGAGGACTGTATTCGGCATTTTTATCCACAATATTCAATATTACTGGCCCACCCCAACATACATCAACAGCACCGTAATGAGACCAAAACTCAATGGGCAGTTCCTTGGCATACTTGTAAAATGATTCTGGAACTGTGAAGCCACAAACCTGTATTCTGACGGTTTGCATATTTTCTTTCCAATTTTCAGGATAAAGTTTTTGTTGTGGTCTGTCGTGTATCCTAAGAATACTTATTAACAAGTCAACAGATGCAGGCCAAGCAATAATACAGTTTGTGATTCTTTCCTCAATGATATATTTTGAAAAATTGACAGGATCAAAAGTTTTTACTCCCGGTATGTGCCTTTCTGTCAACATACCGAAATAATGTTTGTCGGAAGTCATCAATGCAGGTATCAAAGACGAGATCATGGCAGAGGCATGGTGCATATTAATACTGTGTAGGTGTACCGAGTCCTTTCTGAAGTCAAACACCCCAGCATTTCTTTTTGCTGTTTCTAAAAAGTCCTTATGTGAAACTATGACAGGCTTAGGTTCTCCTGTTGTAGAACCGCTAGTAGAAGCAAACAGAAAATCGTTGTGAGGATATACTTCCCATGGTTGTATGTCACCTGCATTTTTAAATTCGTTTATTTCATCTTGGAATATTAGTTTGCCGCCATACTCGGTAAACATTTCTTCATGGTTGGGTTCAACCCACATAAATTCTTCAATGATAGTGAAGTCCATGGGGCCGAACAAAGCCATCTTTGTAGCACTGATTGTTTCTTTACATAATGGCTTGCTAAACAAGAACAATCTAAGTCCTAATTCTGCTACAGCAAAAATACAAGCAACATGATTGTGATTAACTGACATAATGGCAAGAGCAACAGTGTCGCCCTTCTTTGCGCCTCTGTCAATCAGTAAGTGTTTCCATCTATTGATCAGAAGGCCTAGGTCATTCCGGTTGTAACCCTCGTAATCAATATTAGGATTTATTATACTACGGTCTATATTCATATACTGTATTCACAAATACCATTGGGCCTGCATTGTGTATTAACTGCTCAACAGGTTCATAGTTAAAAACATTTTTCATAAAGTTATTATACTCTACAGCTCTAGCATCTATTTCTAGTATTACTGTAGGTTTGTACTTATTAATGGTTTCAGCAGCCCCCTTGAGTGCATTAAACTCACTGCCTTCGATGTCTAAGTGTATGAGC
>Ga0255777_10001213_pt1 | contig 24531 bp, 20 predicted proteins | sample 101ome_15_FD_179975 | JGI IMG/M metagenome (GOLD analysis project Ga0255777, IMG submission 179975) | Coastal salt marsh microbial communities from the Groves Creek Marsh, Skidaway Island, Georgia - 101402AT metaG (version 2) | ecosystem: Environmental > Aquatic > Marine > Intertidal zone >... | reverse complement strand
TTATCATAAGCTTTTAAGTGAATTCTAATATTTTGTTTATCCATAAGTTAAGCTAATTTTTTTGTTACCTCGTCTTGAACGTTTTGTGGAACTTTTTCATAATGATCAAACTGCATAGTATATTGCGCTCGACCCTGAGACATTGATCGTAAATTATTTACATAACCAAACATATTCGCTAATGGAACTTTTGCATTGATAACTGTTGCATTACCTCTAGGTTCAGTAGATTCAACTTGACCTCTTCGACTATTTAAATCGCCAATAACATCACCCATGTAATCTTCTGGAGTAACCACTTCGACTTTCATCATCGGTTCTAAAAGTTTTAAAGTTGCTTTTTGACAAGCTTCTTTAAAACAAGCTCTTGATGCTATTTCAAATGCTAAAACACTAGAGTCAACGTCGTGGTGTAGTCCATCTAAAATTGTAACTTTATAATCTATAAGAGGAAATCCAGCCAAAATTCCAGAGTCTGCTACACCAACAATTCCTTTTTCCACGCCCGGAATAAATTCTTTAGGAATAGCTCCTCCTTTAATTTTATTTTCTACTTCTCTACCCTTTCCTGGTTCGCTTGGTTCAACACTTAATCTCACTTTGGCAAATTGTCCTGCTCCACCACTCTGTTTTTTATGGGTATACTCAAACTCTGCTGGTGATAAAATGGTTTCTCGATAAGCAACTTGCGGGGCACCAATATTTGCCTCTACTTTAAATTCTCTTTTCATTCGATCAACGATAATATCTAAGTGTAATTCTCCCATACCTTTAATGATAGTTTGTCCTGACTCTTCATCTGATGAAACTCTAAAAGAAGGATCTTCCTTAGCTAATCTTGCTAAAGCTTCACCCATTTTTTCTTGGTCAGCTTTTGTTTTAGGTTCAACAGCAATTTCGATAACCGGATCAGGAAATTCCATTGGTTCTAGTAGAACTTGGTTGTCCTCGTTACATAATGTGTGACCTGTAATAGTATATTTTAATCCTGCTAAAGCTACGATATCACCAGCATTAGCTTCTTTAATATCTTCTCTAGAGTTAGCATGCATTAAAAGCATTCTGCCGACACGCTCTGTTTTTTCCTTTGATGAATTTGCAATACCAGTGCCTGACTTTAAAGTACCTGAATAAATTCTAATAAACGTTAATGAACCAACATAAGGATCGTTTGCTACTTTAAATGCTAAAGCTGAAAATGGAGCACCGTCATCAAATTCCATTTTTACTTTTTCCTCTGATCCAGCTTTTGTACCTTCAATAAAACCAATATCTTTTGGGCTAGGTAAATAATCTATAACAGCATCAAGTAAAGGTTGAACGCCCTTATTTTTAAAAGCAGATCCAGTAATCACTGGTACAAAAGAAAAATTTAAGCATCCTTTTCTGATACATCTTTTTAAATCTGCTTCACTTATTTCTTTACCATTCAAATACTCTTCCATGAGTTTCTCATCTTGTTCAACAGCAGTTTCGATTAATTCTTTTCTATATTTATCTGCCTCAGCTTTAAGATCAGCAGGAATATCAACTACATCAAATTTTGCACCTAGCGATTCATCTTGCCAAATAATTGCTTTCATTTTTACTAAATCAACAATTCCTTTAAGTGAAGACTCTATGCCAACAGGTATTTGCATAACTAACGGTTTTGCACCTAAACGATCTTTTATCATTTGCACACATCTAAAGAAGTCTGCACCAGTTCTATCTAATTTATTTACAAAACAAATTCTTGGGACTTTATATTTGTCAGCTTGTCGCCAAACAGTTTCTGATTGAGGTTCAACGCCAGCAACACCATCAAAAACCGCAACAGCTCCATCCAGAACTTTTAGAGATCTTTCAACTTCAATTGTAAAGTCTACGTGTCCAGGAGTATCGATAATATTAATTCTATGGTCTTGCCAAAAACAAGTTGTTGCTGCTGAAGTAATAGTGATACCTCGCTCTTGTTCTTGCTCCATCCAATCCATTGTCGCTGCACCATCATGCACTTCACCAATTTTATGACTTTTACCTGTGTAAAATAAAATTCTTTCAGTTGTAGTAGTTTTACCAGCATCAATGTGAGCCATGATACCAATATTTCTATATTTATCTATCGAGTGTGATCTAGACATAATTTACCATCTAAAATGCGCAAATGCTTTGTTTGCTTCTGCCATTTTATGCGTATCCTCTCTTTTTTTAATTGCAGAACCTTTGTTTTGTGATGCATCTAAAAGCTCACTAAAAATCTTATCAGACATTGTTTTGTTTTTTCTTTTTCTAGATGCATCCATGATCCATCTAAATGCTAATGCTTGAGATCTTTTTGATTTAACTTCAACGGGAACTTGATAAGTTGCACCACCTACTCTTCTTGATCTTACTTCTAAATTTGGTCTGACATTACTTATAGCATCATTAAAAACTTTAATAGGATCATTTTTAGTTTTTTCTTTAATTTTATCTAAGGCATCATATAAAATTTTTTCAGCAGTTGATTTTTTTCCATCGTACATAATAGAATTAATAAATTTTGATATAATCAATGAACCAAATTTAGGATCAGGGAAAATTTTTCTTTCGGGAGCTCTTTTTTTTCTAGACATAAATTATTTTGGTTTTTTTGTTCCGTATAAAGATCTTCGTTTTTTTCTATTTGCTACTCCTTGCGTATCTAAATTACCTCTTAAAATATGATAACGCACACCCGGTAAATCTTTTACCCTACCACCTCTGATCATAACCACGGAGTGTTCCTGTAAGTTGTGTCCCTCGCCTGGTATATATGCGGTAACTTCAAAACCATTTGATAGTCTAACTCTGGCAACTTTTCTTAATGCAGAGTTTGGTTTTTTAGGTGTAGTGGTATAAACTTTTAAACAGACGCCTCTTTTCAAAGGTTGTTTTTCAAGAGCGGGAACTTTGTTCCTTGCTAATGGTTTAATTCTCGGTTTTCTCAACAACTGGTTAATTGTAGGCATAATTTATTTTGAAGTTAAATGGAGGTACTGGGTTTTTTCGTTAGTGTTTAAGGTCAGTACAACCTTACGTCTAACATTCAAAATTGTGCGTAAATTAACAAACAATCTTTAAAAGTCAACGAAAATTAAAGATTTTTAGGCTTTATTCTGCTGGTTCTTTTACTTCTTTTCCTTCAGATTCTTGGAGACTTTTAATTCTTGCAACGTCCTCTGCTTTTGCTTTGCTGTCTAATACCATTTTTGTGAGACCGGTACCAGCGGGTATTAATCTTCCAACAATGACGTTTTCCTTTAAGCCTTCTAAGGTATCTATTTTACCTTTGATAGAAGCATCTGTCAGAACTCTTGTGGTTTCTTGGAATGATGCTGCAGAAATAAATGAATTAGTTTGTAGAGATGCTTTAGTGATCCCTAGCAACACTCTTTCAAATTTGATTAAATTCTTACCCTCGGACTTTAATTTTTCATTGATTTTTTCAATATCTAAAACATCAATAATTTCTCCAAGTAGATAGCCTGAATCACCCGGATCCTTAATTTCAACTTTCTTTAACATTTGTCTTAAAATTGTTTCAATGTGTTTGTCATTAATAACGACACCTTGTAGTCTATAAACTTCTTGAACTTCGTTAACAAAATACTCTGTTAGAGCTTCGACTCCTAGAATTCTTAAAATATCATGCGGAGCTGGACTGCCATCTAATAAATATTCACCTTTTTTAATTTTTTCACCTTGATTAAAATTAATATGTTTACCTTTTGGTATTAAATAATTTGAAGTTTCACCGTTTTTAGAAACGATAGAGACTTTTTGCTTGCCTCGAAGTTCTTTACCAAATTCTATTACACCATCATTTTCAGCAATGATGGCGCTGTCTTTAGGTCTTCTTGCTTCAAATAATTCTGCTACTCTAGGTAAACCTCCTGTAATGTCTTTAGTTTTAGAAGTCTCTTTAGGTAATCTGGCTAAAACATCTCCGGCAGATACTTTTTGTCCGTCTTTTACTGATAAAATTGAATCTGGAACTAAATAGTATCTTGCTTCGTTACCATCAGCTTTTTTAATTACATCCCCATTTTCATCTCTTAGAGTAATTCTTGGTTTAAGTTCTGAATTTTTTGATAATGATTTCCAATCAGTAACAGATTTTGAAGATATACCGGTAGCATCATCTAATGTTTCCGTAATTGATACCCCTTCAACTAAGTCAACATAATTTGCGATACCACTAGTTTCTGCAATAACTGGTAAAGTATAAGGATCCCATTCTGCTAATTTATTTCCTTTTTTGATTTGATCGCCATCTTTAAAATTTAACTTAGAACCATAGTTAACTTTATATAATGCTAATTGTCTATTTTGATCATCTTCAATAGAAATTTGAGTATTTCTACCCATTACAATTATATTATTTCTTGAGTCAGTAATTAGGTTTTTATTTATAATTTTAATCGTTCCATTTGTTTTAGAAATTATTTGTGACTCTTCTTTAATCTGCGCTGTACCTCCTACGTGGAATGTTCTCATCGTAAGCTGAGTACCGGGTTCACCGATTGACTGTGCTGCAATCATTCCAATCGCTTCACCAACACTCACTAGTTTTCCTCGCGCTAAATCTCTTCCATAAGATTTGGCACAAACACCACGGGATGAACCGCAGGTAATGACTGAATAAACTTTTATTGTTTTAACACCTGCTGCATCTAATAACTCACAATCTTGCTCATCAATTAATTTTTCTTTTTTAATAATTACTTCACCATTAATTGGATTCTTAATATCTTCCGCAGCAACTCTACCTAAAACTCTTTCTGATAAACTTACCAAAATATTTCCACCTTCAATAATTTCACTTAAGGTTATTGAAGATCTTTTTTTACAATCACATAATTCCTTGGTAATTTGTAAATCTTGAGCGACATCACATAAACGTCTAGTCAAATATCCAGAGTTTGCAGTTTTTAATGCAGTATCTGCTAATCCTTTACGTGCTCCGTGAGTCGAGTTAAAATATTCTAAAACTGTTAAACCTTCTTTGAAATTTGAGATAATTGGTGACTCGATGATTTCTCCAGATGGTTTTGCTATTAAACCTCGCATACCAGCTAATTGTTTCATCTGTGCTTGAGATCCTCTAGCACCAGAGTCCGCCATCATAAACACCGAATTAGTTTCAATTCTGCCATTATCATAAATTTTTTCAGCAGATGATATTTCTTTCATCATCTCTGCAGCAATAGTGTCTGTACATTTAGACCAAATATCTACTACTTTATTGTATTTTTCACCTCTAGTAATTAATCCATCAGAGTATTGTTTCTCATATTCTTCAATTTTCTTTTTGGTTTCGTTTATTAATTTTTCTTTAGTTTTTGGTATTATAAGATCATCTTTACCGAACGATATTCCAGCTTTAAAAGCATGTTTAAATCCTAATGATTTAATTCGATCACAAAAAATTACAGTCTCTTTTTGACCACAAAATCTAAAAATTATATCTATTACCTCTGAAATATTTTTTTTAGTTAGTGATCTATCGATCAGTGAAAATTTTATTTTTGGATGTTTTGGCAATAAATTAGCTAAAATGAATCTTCCTGCTGTTGATGTGTATTTTTGTACTACTTTTTTTCCTTCTTCATTTACAGTTTCAAAAATAGAAATTATTCTAGTATGTAAACTAATTGATTTATTCTCGATTGCTTGTTCAATTTCATCAATATTAGAAAAAATACCTAAACTTTCTTTTTTTTCAGCTTCTTTAGATTGAGACAGATAATAAAGTCCTAAAACTATATCCTGACTTGGTACTATTATTGGCTTACCATTTGAAGGGCTTAAAATATTGTTTGTAGACATCATTAAAACTCTAGCTTCAATTTGAGCTTCCAAACTTAAAGGAATATGAACAGCCATTTGGTCACCGTCAAAGTCGGCGTTAAACGCTGCACAAACTAAAGGATGAAGTTCAATAGCATTACCTTCGATAAGTTTTGCTTCAAAAGCTTGAACTCCCAATCGATGCAGGGTCGGTGCCCGATTTAATAAAACTGGATGTTCTCTAATAATATGTTCTAAAGCATCCCAAACTTCAGATCGCTCTTTTTCAACTAATTTTTTGGCTTGTTTAATTGTTGTCGCTAATCCTAATTTATCTAACCTAGCATATAAGAATGGCTTGAAGAGTTCTAAAGCCATTTTTTTAGGTAAACCACATTGATGTAATTTTAATTCTGGACCAACAACAATTACTGAACGACCAGAGTAATCTACACGTTTACCCAAAAGATTCTGTCTAAATCTACCTTGTTTACCTTTTAACATCTCAGCAAGGGATTTAAGTGGCCGTTTACCAGTACCAGTTATAACTCTTCCTCTTCTTCCATTATCAAATAATGCATCAACTGACTCCTGTAGCATTCTTTTTTCGTTTCTGATGATAATGTCTGGCGCTTTTAAATCTAAAAGTCTTCGTAATCTATTATTTCTATTAATTACTCTTCTATACAAATCATTAAGATCAGATGTAGCAAATCTTCCGCCATCAAGTGGAACAAGTGGTCTAAGTTCAGGCGGGATAACAGGAACAGTAGTCAAGATCATCCACTCTGGCTTATTACCTGATTCTATAAATGACTCTATTAATTTTAATCTTTTTATTGTTCTTTCTTCAGTAACTTTAGATTTTAAAGTTTTAAGATCTTCTCTTAATTTATTTTTTTCTTTTTCTAAATCAACATCTAGCAATAAATCTCTAATAGCTTCAGCTCCTATTCCTGCTGAAAAATTCTCTTCACCAAATTCTTCTTGTGCTTTTATCAATTCTTCTTCAGACAAAAGTTGTTTTTTAATAAGTTTTGTTGTTCCGGGTTGAGTGACGATAAAACTTTCAAAATAAAGAACTTTTTCGACATCTTTTAACTTCATGTCTATGGTTAGTGCAATCCTGCTAGGCAATGATTTTAAAAACCAAATATGAGCAACTGGGCAGGCTAAATCGATGTGTCCCATTCTTTCTCTTCTAACATTTGCTTTGGTGACTTCTACTCCACATTTTTCACAAATAATTCCCCTAAATTTCATTCTTTTGTATTTGCCACATAAACATTCATAGTCTTTAACTGGTCCAAATATTCGTGAACAGAATAATCCATCTTTTTCAGGCCTAAAGGTTCTATAATTTATTGTTTCAGGTTTTTTGATTTCACCATATGACCAAGATTTTATCTTTTCAGGACTAGCTAATGTAATTTTGATTTTATCAAAATTTTGTTCAGCAACTTGTGAACTTGATCTTTTTGATATTTCTTTATCCATAAATTAATTTAATTCTATATTTAAACCCAAAGATCGAATTTCTTTCACTAAAACGTTGAAAGACTCAGGAATCCCCGATTCAAAATTGTTGTTTCCTTTAACTATTGTCTCATAAACTTTTGTTCTACCGGCAACATCGTCAGATTTAACGGTTAATATTTCTTGTAATGTATATGAAGCACCATAAGCCTCTAATGCCCAAACTTCCATCTCACCAAACCTTTGTCCACCCATTTGCGCTTTTCCACCTAGAGGCTGCTGTGTAACAAGACTATAAGGACCAGTAGATCTTGCATGAATTTTGTCTTCAACCAAGTGATTAAGTTTCAACATATAAATTATACCGACCGTTACAGGGCGATCAAATTTTTCGCCAGTTCTACCATCCCATAATGAGGTTTGACCGGTTTCTGGTAGGTTAGCAATATTCAGCATAGAATTTATGTCGTTCGTTGAAGCTCCATCAAACACTGGAGTTGAAATACCTAATCCATTTTTTGAAATGTTTTCTAATAATTCAGTTAATTCTTTAGTTGATAGTTTTGAAATGTTTTTTTCATAATATTCAGTGCCATAAATCTTTTTTAAATTATCTAGAATTTTTTGTTTATTATTGCTCAATTCTTTCAATAATGAATTAATTTGCTCACCAATTTCAGAACAAGCCCAACCTAAATGGGTCTCTAAAATTTGTCCTACATTCATACGGCTAGGCACCCCTAAAGGATTAAGTACTAAGTCTACAGGTTTACCGTTAGCCATATAAGGCATATCTTCCACCGGTACTATTCTGCTCACCACTCCTTTATTACCATGTCTGCCTGCCATTTTATCTCCTGGCATTAATCTTCGTTTTACGGCAACAAAGACTTTAACAACTTTCATTATTGTTGGTAATAGGTCATCACCTTGTTTAATTTTAAGAACCTTATCTTCGAATCTGATTTTTATATCTTCTTGTGCTGTATCGTATTGTTTCTTTAAAATTGATAAATTATCTTCAGTTTGATTATCACTTAAACTAATTTTCCAAATATCATTTAAAGATAGGTTAGCAACGTCATTAGAGTTTAAAGTTGTCTGAGCTTTTAGAGTTTTATACTCTTTTGATATTTTTTTATTTACAAGTAATTCTTCAGCTCTGGCTTTTATATTTCTTGCTAAAATTTCTTCTTCAACTTTTTTATCTTCTTGCACCAACTCAATTTCTGAACGCTCAATAGCTATTGATCTTTCATCTTTGTCTATACCATGTCTATTAAATACCCTAACATCTATCACCACACCTGAACTACCTGATGGTAATTTTAGTGAAGAGTCTCTGACATCAGTAGCTTTTTCTCCAAATATAGCTCTTAATAGCTTTTCTTCTGGACTTGATGAGGTTTCACTTTTTGGAGTTACTTTACCTACCAATATATCTCCTGGTTTTACTTCCGCTCCTATATAAACCACTCCTGATTCATCTAGGTTTCTTAAGCTTTCTTCACTCACATTAGGAATATCTCGAGTGATTTCTTCTGCCCCTAATTTGGTATCTCTACAAACTGCTTCGTATTCCTCTATGTGAACAGACGTGAAAACATCATCTGTTACACATCTTTCAGAAATAAGTATTGAGTCTTCAAAATTATATCCCTGCCAAGGCATAAAAGCTACTGTTACATTTTTTCCTAATGCTAATTCTCCTAATTGGGTAGCAGGACCGTCGGCAATAATATCGCCTTGTTTTATTTTATCGCCTACTTTAACTAGCGGTCTTTGATTTATGCAGGTATTTTGGTTAGACCTTTTAAATTTAGAGAGATTATAAATATCTACTCCAGATTTTGATAAATCTTTTTCATCCGTCGCCTTAACTACAATTCTTTTTCCATCTATTTTATCTACAATACCATTTCTTTTTGCAACTATTGTAACACCTGAGTCTAAAGCAACGTCAGATTCCATCCCGGTTCCTACTAAAGGAGACTCCGGTTTTAACAAAGGAACAGCTTGTCTCATCATATTCGATCCCATTAATGCTCTGTTAGCATCATCATTTTCTAAAAATGGTATTAGAGCTGCTGCTACTGAAACTAATTGTTTTGGTGATACGTCAATATAATCAATTTGATCTTTTGGAGCTAATAAAAAATTCAAATTTTTTCTACAAGAAACTAAATCTTCCTCAAACTCATTATTTTTTGAAATTGGTGAATTGGCTTGGGCTATTGTAAACCTTTCTTCATCTATAGCTGAGAGGTATTCAACTTTATTAGTTACTTTACCATTAACAACTTTTTTATAAGGACTTTCAATATAGCCATATCGGTTAACACGAGAATAAGTAGCTAAACTGTTTATTAATCCAATATTAGGTCCTTCCGGTGTTTCGATAGGACAAATTCTTCCATAGTGAGTAGGATGAACATCTCGAACTTCAAATCCAGCTCTTTCTCTTGTTAAACCACCAGGTCCTAATGCAGAAACTCTTCTCTTATGTGTAATTTCAGAAAGTGGGTTAGTTTGATCCATAAATTGTGATAGCTGAGAAGTTGCAAAAAAATCTTTTAAAGCTGTTGTGATGGGTTTTGCATTTACAAGATCTTGAGGCATAGCAGACTCAATCTCTAAAAAAGTATTCATTTTTTCTTTGATCGTTCTTTCCATTCTTAACAATCCAATTCTGAATTGGTTTTCTACTAATTCTCCAACTGAACGAATTCTTCTATTGCCTAAGTGATCAATGTCGTCAACATCCCCTTTACCGTCTCTTAAATCTAACATAAATTTAATAATGGCAGTAAGATCATCTTTATTTAAAATAAGATCATCTGGTTTAGCATTTAAATTTAATTTTGAATTAAGTTTTACTCTACCAACATCTGACAGGTCATATCGTTCTTTATTAAAGTATAAATTTTTAAAAACTTCTTCAGCAATTTCAACTGATGGAGCCTCTCCTGGTCTTAAAATTTTATAAATATCATTTAACGCTTCCTCTTTACTATTATTTTTGTCTAATTTGAGGGTCTCGAGTATATAAGGCCCTTTATTTAAAATATCGACGTTAGCAATTTTTAATGATGTGATCGATTTATGCTGAAAACTATCAATTAAATCTTCAGTGATGTCTTGTCCTGACTTTAACAAAATATTTTTGTCTTTATCTTTAATATCTACCGCAGTGTATTTTCCAGTTAACTCTGTTGAAGAAACTAAAACTTCTTTAATATTTTTTTCTGTAGCTAATTTTTTAGCAATTATATAATTTAGTCTCTCGCCTTTATTAAATATTTTTTTTCTCGTTTTTGCATCAATTAAATCATAAATTAATTTTACCGGTCTTTTAAAATTTTCTGGATTAAATTGAGTTCGCCATAATTTACTTACATCGTCGAGCTCATAACTATGAACATCATAAAATGTATTGATAATTTGCTCTCTATTTAGACCTAACGCGTAAAGTAATGTGGTGATGTATAACTTTTTCTTTCTATCTATTCTAAAAAACATTAAATCTTTTGGATCATATTCAAAATCTAGCCACGAACCTCTGCCAGGAATGATCCTGCAATTAAATAAAAGTTTTCCACTTGCATGAGTTTTGCCTTTATCATGATCGAAAAATACCCCAGGGCTACGATGCATTTGGTTTACAACTACTCTTTCAACTCCATTAACAACAAAGGTACCGCTTGAAGTCATTAATGGTAATTCTCCGATAAACACTTCTTGTTCTTTTGCAGATAATATTTGTTTAGTGTTATTTTCTGCATCAATATCATAAACAACTAATCGCAAAGTTGCTTTTAAAGAAGCAGAATAGGTTAAACTTCTTTGACGACATTCAATAACATCAAATTTAGGTTTTTCTAATCTATAAGAAACAAATTCGAGCGTTGATTTTTCAACACCATCATCTATTGGAAAAATACTTTTAAAAACTCTGTTAATACCTTTTGTAAGTTCGTTAGAATTATGAGTACTCGCCTTAGAACTTAAAAATTCTTCATAAGAATTTTTTTGAACTTCAATTAGATTGGGGATAGATAAACTTTCGCTAAGCTTACCAAAATTTTTTCTTATATTTTTCTTTTGAGTAAAAGATAAATCCATTAAATAAACAAAGAACAACCACAGTTTGCGGTTATTCTAAAAAAAATTTTTTTTAATATTACTTTAATTCTACTTTAGCACCTGCAGCTTCAAGTTTTTTCTTGATATCTTCTGCATCTTTTTTAGCAACACCCTGTTTTAATTCTTTAGGAGCTGCTTCAACTAAATCTTTTGCTTCTTTTAAACCTAAACCAGTAAATGCTCTTACTTCTTTAATAACATTTATTTTCTTATCACCCGCTGATGCTAAGAAAATTGTAAATTCAGATTTTTCCTCTGCTGCCGCACCACCTGCTGCTGGAGCTGCTGCTGCCGCTACTGGAGCTGCTGCTGTAACACCCCATTTTTCTTCAAGTTGTTTAGAAAGTTCTGCTGCCTCTACAACAGTTAATTTAGACAAATCGTCTATGATTTTATTCAAGTCTGCCATTGTGTTAATCCCTAGGTTATTTTTTTAAACTTTTTGCGTGCGCTAAAATAGCAATTTTTGAGCCAGGTGCAAGCAAAATACTCATTAATTTTTGAGCTGGAGATCGTAAAATTCCCACAATTTTCGCCCTAGCCTCTTCCAAAGATGGCAAAGTAGCTATTTCTGCCACTTGATTCTTGTCTAAAACTTGCCCATCCATAAAACCTGCGACTACTTTTAATTTATCGTTAGATTTTGCAAATTTAGTTAAAATTTTAGCTGTTGAAACTGGATCTGAAGAAATTGCTGTCGCTGTAGGACCAATAAAATATTTTTCCAAATCTTTAAACTTAGAGTCTTTAATGGCGAGTTTAGTAATTCTATTTTTTGTTACTTTAAATAAAATACCACTCTCTCTAAAAAGTTTTCTTAATTCGTCTAACTGATTGACATTCAAACCTTCGTAATGAGCAACCATAACACTTTCATTATTAGCGAACACTTCTTTCATTTGTTCGATGTATTGTTTCTTAGACTCTTTATTCATCATAATTAAATACCTTTAGTGTTAATTTGAAAAGATTTACCCATTGTCGAAGTTAAATAAATTGATTTAACTAATTCACCCTTCATTGTATCTGGTCTTTCTTTTCTAATATTCTCAATCAAATGCTTAAAATTTTGTTCTAATTTATTAGTTGGAAAACTTTTTTTACCAATTGAAACACCAACGTTTCCATCTTTATCATTTTTTACTTCAATCATTCCAGATTTTAAATCTTTAACACCATCTTTTATATTTTGCGTTACTGTTCCAAGTTTTGGATTTGGCATCAGACCTTTAGGACCAAGAACTTTACCAAGTTTTCCAATCTTAGACATCATTGAGGGCGTACAAATTAATTTATCAAAATTTAATTCACCCGCTGACATTTTATCAATTAAATCTTGCGAACCGAATATGTCAGCTCCACTGCTTTTTGCTTCTTCTACTTTGTCTGGATCACATAGTACAGCTACTTTTATTTTTTTGCCTGAACCACTTGGAAGTTTAATTACAGTTCTTAAATTGAAATCGCCACCTTTCGTCTGTTTTAAATTGATCCGCATAGACAAATCAATTGACTCATCAAATTTTGTGTTAGCGTTTTGTTTAATTTTTTCTATTACATCTGTAAATTTAAATTTGTCAGATTTTTTTTCAGGTCCAGAAAGTTTTTTATAACGTTTTGATATTTTTTTCATAACAACTAACCTTTGACCTCAATGCCCATTGAACGTGCAGAACCACAAATAATTTTTGTTGCTTCTTTCAAATCGTGGGCGTTTAAATCTTTCATCTTTTGTTTAGCTATTTCTTCAGCTTGTTTCATAGTGATTGATCCTGCTACAACTCGTCCAGGTTCTTTTGATCCACTCTTTAGTTTTGCTGCTTCTCTAATAAAATGAGATGCAGGTGGAGATTTAATAATAAAATCAAATTTTTTATCTTTGTAAACTGTGATTACAACAGGAACTGGTTTACCCATAAATGCTTTTGTCTTTTCATTAAAGGCTTTACAAAACTCCATAATATTAATTCCTCTTTGACCAAGCGCTGGTCCCACAGGTGGAGCGGGATTAGCTTGCCCACCTTTTATTTGTAATTTTACGTAACCCGTAATTTCTTTCGCTGCCATAACTAAACTTTCTCTACCTGGTTATATTCTAGATCAACCGGTGTCGCCCTACCAAATATAGAAACTGAAACCTTAAGTCTAGACTTTTCTTCATCAATTTCTTCAATTAATCCTGTAAAGGAAGCAAAAGGTCCATCGCTAACTTTAACTTTTTCACCAATTTCAAAGGTCATCCCTGAAGTTTTTGAAGAAGCGTTCTCGGATACCTGCCCTAATATTCTTTTAATTTCATTATCTGAGATCGGTGTAGGCTTATCAGTGCTTCCAAGAAAACCACTTACTTTCTGAATGCTTTTAACTAAATGATAAATCTCTTTGTTCATCTCAGATTTTAATAAAACGTATCCTGGAAAATATTTTTTTTCAGATTTGGTTCTTTTTCCTTTTTTAACTTCAACTACTTGATGAGTTGGAACGATCACTTCTTCTAATTTCTCCTCTATTTTATTCTTCTTAAATACGTCTTTGATAGCCTCAACAACTTTAGCTTCAAAACCAGAATAAGACTGAACAATATACCAATTCATGTAAATTATAAGTTAATAGTGAGTAAGATATTTAAGCCAAATTTTAAAATTTGATCTAGGAGAAGAAAAAACAGTGCTGCTAATGATGCTAAAACAAAAACCATTAAAGAGCCCATCATCGTATCTTTCTTTGTTGGCCAGCTAACTCTGAAGATTTCCTGTTTAACTTCCTGAATAAATTTAAAAGGGTTTATCATTTTATATCTTTTTGGCAGGAGCGGAGGGAATCGAACCCCCAACCTCCGGTTTTGGAGACCGGCGCTCTACCAATTGAGCTACGCTCCTAAGTAGCTTAATTATTTTAAAATTTTTGTTACTACGCCTGCTCCTACTGTTTTTCCACCTTCTCGAATTGCAAAATTTAGTTGTTCACTCATCGCGATCGGGGTGATTAGTTTGACAGTAAATTTAGAGTCATCTCCTGGCATAACCATTTCTGTTCCAGATGGTAATGTAACTTCTCCAGTTACATCAGTTGTTCTGAAATAAAATTGTGGTCTATACTTTGTAAAGAATGGGGTATGCCTTCCACCTTCCTCTTTTTTAAGAATATAAGCCTGACATTCAAATTCTGTATGAGGTGTAACTGAACCAGGTTTTGCTAGAACTTGTCCTCTTTCAACATCAGTTCTTTCAATACCTCTTAAAAGAATACCAACGTTATCACCTGCTTCACCGCTATCTAAAAGTTTTCTGAACATCTCAACTCCAGTACAAGTAGATTTTTTAGTATCTCTTATACCAACAATTTCAATTTCTTCTCCAACTTTGACAACACCTTGTTCAACTCTACCAGTTACAACAGTTCCTCGTCCTGAGATTGAGAAAACGTCCTCAACCGGCATCAAGAAAGGCTTATCTTTTGGTCTATCTGGTTGTGGAATAAATTCATCAACTGCTTTCATTAATTCCATAATTGCATTTTTTCCTGTCGCTTCATCTTTACCTTCAACAGCATTTAAAGCTGAACCTTTAATGATTGGAGTCTTGTCACCAGGAAATTTATAAGAAGTTAATAATTCTCTAATTTCTTCCTCAACTAAATCTACAAGTTCTTTATCTTTAACTTGATCAATCTTGTTTAAGAAAACAACAATGGCAGGTACACCAACTTGTCTTGCTAAAAGAATGTGCTCTCTAGTTTGAGGCATTGGACCATCAGCAGCATTAACAACTAAAATAGCTCCGTCCATTTGCGCTGCCCCTGTGATCATGTTTTTTACATAGTCAGCGTGACCAGGACAGTCTACGTGCGCGTAGTGTCTTTTTGCTGTTTCATATTCTACGTGCGCAGTAGAAATAGTAATTCCTCTTTCTTTTTCTTCTGGCGCTTTATCAATCTGATCGTAAGCAACAAATTTTGCTCCACCTGCATCTGCTAAAACTTTTGTTATAGCTGCAGTTAAAGTAGTCTTACCATGGTCCACGTGTCCGATTGTACCGATATTACAATGCGGTTTACTTCTATTAAATTTTTCCTTCGACATTTTATTTCCTCACTTTATTAATTAAATCTTTTGGAGCGGGTGAAGGGAATCGAACCCTCACAACCAGCTTGGAAGGCTGGTGTTCTACCATTGAACTACACCCGCACAGTTCCAAACATATTACACTCTCTTTATATTATTAAATGTTTAGTTTGGTGGAGGGGGAAAGATTCGAACTTTCGAAGGCCGAAGCCAACGGGTTTACAGCCCGCCCCATTTGACCGCTTTGGTACCCCTCCTTATTTTAGGGTTACCAAATAACTTAAAAACCATTTAACAACAAGGGTTTTATAAGCGAGAGAGGTGCCAAATGCAATAAATTGTTTAGTTTATTTAACCAGTGAATTTGATAAAAAAAGCCTTATTTTATGAGAAAAAACTCATTTCTTTTAGCTGGCAAACACCCTGTTATAGAAGCTATTAAAAACAAAAATCGAAAAATTGTCAGAATCTATATTACTGAAAATTCTTTCAAACAAATCAATAAAGAGTATGAACCTAAAAATATATTCAACAAAATTGCGATAGTTTTTAAAAATAATAAAGAACTTAGTAATTTATGTGGGAGCAACGATATTTCCCACCAAGGCATCATGGCTGAGGTTGAACCTTTAGATCAAATTTCAATTAAAGAATTTATCAAAAATAATAAAAAGAATATTAATTTTTTAGCATTAGAGGATGTTACAGATCCAAGAAATATTGGTTCAATAATTAGAACTGCGGCTTCATTTAATATTGATGGTATTATTATTAAAGACAGACTTTACCCTGAAAAAAGCAAAGTGATGTATAAAAGTGCTAGTGGCGGAACTGAACATATAAATATTTTTTCAGTTTCTAACATTAATACGACACTTAGTTATTTAAAAAAAGAAGGCTTTTGGGTAAGCGCTTTTGACTCACATGCAAAAAAAGATTTTACATCACATGATTGGAAAGGAAGAAACATTCTTTTATTTGGATCTGAAGGTTATGGACTTAAACACCACACTCTCAAAAATGCTGATTTTCATTTTAAAATTGATATTAGTGATAATATTGAAAGTTTAAATATATCAAACTCTGTATCAATCATTTGTCATTATATTAAAAACAAACTTAAACGACTTGAAGATAATTAGTTATTTATATATTTTCATTGTATTGCCCCTATAGCTCAATTGGTAGAGTAACTGATTTGCAATCAGTAGGTTTGAAGTTTGAGTCCATGTGAGGGTACCAGCAAAATATTTGTAAAAATCAATTAAAGTCCCATGCAAAATCATTAAACCATTTTTCAGGTATATTGCTATTTAGAATTTTAATTTGATCTTCCTCTAATTCATCTTTCCATTCGTTTATACCACCTGATCTTAAATGAGTGTTGTGCTCAAATTTTGGTTTTTTAGGAAAAGTAAATAAATTTTCTGTAATATTATAAAAATTTAAAATTTTACTAAAAACTTTTTTTTGATCCTCCGCAAATTCTTTCTGATTTATGAAAAGAATATCTAAATAATTATCTTTTTTATTTGGGACATCTAACCAATTTTTAATCCATTCTATTGTAATTGGTATAGTCCAATTTTTTATTAACCAATCATATTGTAATTTTTTTTTCCAAAAAAAATAATCTTTTGGAATTTTGTACTCGAGTAAAGCTGTATAATTTCCACCGAGCCTAAATCTTTCCAAAGAATAGTAAAAAGATATTAGTTGCTGTCTTGGATCTCTGAAATTAACGATTATTTTATCAGTTAAAAAAGATAAATTCGTAAGATTTGAATCAAATGCGGGTATATGACCTGACCAAAATCCTTCTTGCATCTCAAAACATTTATCTTGTCTATAAAAATCAGGAAAATCAATTACGCATTGATTTGGAAACCAAGAATCAAAATAAGGTATATTTAATCTATTAAGGTTTAAGCCTTTAGATATACTTTTTGATAACCATCCTCCACCTGATCTCATATTTGAGGCTAAAAGAATTGTGCCAAATTTTTTTTTTTTATTTAAGAGTTTTCTTTGAATTTTTAAAGATAAATTAAAATGTTTAATTGCATTATCAAAGTCACAGTTACCGGCAAAATTTTTAGCTATACGATCGTGAATATAAAAGCTGTCTGGATAAGTCTCAAAACAAGTTTTTGAAAAATCTATTAATTTCTTATATTTATCTGAATTATTAAAAGATAACATATTATTGTAATCAAATTTATTTGAAAAATTTAAACTTTCTTCAAGAGATTCAAATCTTAATACCTTTTCATAAAAGATACTTTTTTCTAAGTTGTGTTTATCATTATTGTATAGATCTTCAATTTTTTTATAATTTCCTGATTTAAATAAAGTTTTTAAAAGTAAGGTGTTAAGATATTTATTAGAAAAATTTAACTTTAATAAAGTATAAGAAATAATTTTACTTAGAAAAATTTTAATTCGATTTTTTATCAATTTAACCATTAATTTATTAATACTTCTTCAATTGTTCAAGTTAGTTTTTTTTGAGATATTTGTTACTGTTATACAATAAATTCCACGTTAATATAAGTATTACTAAAAGCATAGGGTTTTAAAAATAACTTTTTAATTTAATTATTTTATATTTTTTAAGTACTACAGTCAGTAATACAGATCGGTCACAATAAGTCACTTCTAGAGCTTTCACTTGAGATTGAGTAGTAATGAAAAACATTTTAAAAATTTAATATTAGTCTATTATCTTTATTGGGCTTGCTTAATTTGTTATTTTCAATTAAAAAACTTTTACGCCCCTATAGCTCAATTGGTAGAGCAACTGATTTGTAATCAGTAGGTTCGCGGTTCAAGTCCGTGTGGGGGCACCACTAATAAATTTATTGTAAGTATTTTCTCAAACCGTACTTTTTAATCGAGTTAAAAATTACATTTGTTACAACATAAAAATTAAAAAAAATATTAAATTTATTATATTTTTTATTGACTTGAATTAATTGAATTAAATTTTTTAATAAGCCTGATGACCTATTGTCATTGGTTATCCGATAAGCAGTGCTTGCTTGATTGAATTTATAAGCAATAATATTTTTTTTTAATAAATCACATTTAAAAATATAATCTTCTAATAATGTCATTTTTTTAAATCTTGAATAACCTATTGAATTTTTTTTTAAAATTATAGTTGAGGTGTTGATAGAAGTATTTTTTACAAACGATAAAAGATTGAACTCTGAATGTAAATTTGTTGTTTTTTTTACATTTTTATTATTTTCATTAAAAAAGAAATAATCTGTATAAGAAAAAACATAGTTTTTATTCTTTAAAAAATTTAGATGTTTTTCTAATTTATCTTCTAGCCAATAATCGTCTGAGTCTAAAAAAGAAATATATTCCGCCTGGGCTAATCTCATACCTAAATTTCTACAAAAAGATACGCCTTTATTTTTCTTCAACTTTATTATTGCAATTTGCTTATGATTAATGAATTTATTTAAAATTTTTTTAGACTCATCAGTCGAAGCATCGTCAATGACTATTAAATTCCACGATTTAAAAGTTTGATTTAGTACTGAGTTAATACACTGTTCAAGATATTTTGATTTATTAAAATTTGGTATTATGACAGTTATTTCAGGTGTCATAATTATATAATATGATATTTGGATTATATTTCATTAAAAATTTTCTAAACTATTGTTAATTTAGATTTTAAATATATATTCAACTTATTTATAAAATAAATCATGTCACGATTCGCTCCTTCTTTAATTTTAGCTCTTATTCCAATATCTTTTATCTTAGGTACGCTTACTATAAACATTAACATTTTATTAATTACTTTTTTTTCATTATACATTTTTGTTAAAAATAAAGAGAAATTTAAATTTATTTTAATTGACAAAGTAATTTTTATATTTTTTTTATACTTGTTATTAAATGGGATTATAAATTCTATTGAATATATTTTGTTTAAAAAAGGTTATTTTATTGATTACACCGTCATAATCAAATCCTTCTCCTACATGAGATTTTTTGCTTTATATATTTCTTTAAGAGTTTTACTTGAATTACGCATATTAAGATTAAAGTATCTATATTGGACAACTACTATCTCTGTTCTATTTGTCTCTTTGGATCTTGTTTATCAACTCTTAAATGGAAAAGATATTTTTGGTTTTGTTTCTCCATATCCAAAAAAATTGACAGGTCCTTTTGGAGATGAAGCGATTGCTGGAAGTTATTTGCAAAAATTTTCCTTAATCTCAATTTTAAGTCTGTTATTTTTTCTGCAAATTAATAAATTTAAGAAACACTTGTTAGTTCTTTTTTTAATAAGTTTGATTACTTTTGGAATTATTATTTCTGGAAATAGGATGTCAATTGTATTATTTTTTTTATCATTAATTTTAGTCTCTTTGAATTTGCAGGTTGTTAAAAAGTATTTTTTACTAGTGCTATCTTTAATTCTAATTTTATTTACTTTAACTTTTAAATTTAACCCGGATGTAAATAATTATTTTAAAAATTTTTACAACGCTTCTAGTTCAATAGTTAATTTATACATTTATAGAATAACTGGGATTGGTAATGATTTACCTGAAAAAAAAAGACCGAGTTATATGCATGAATTTGATAACGGTATTGGAACTTGGAAAATGAATAAATACTTTGGTGGTGGCATAAAGTCATACAGATATAATTGCCCTTATCGAACATACTCTTCACCTGAAGAAAGAACTACATGCAATATGCATCCGCATAACTATTATTTGGAAATTCTGTCAGATTTAGGAATTTTTGGAATGTTTTATTTCTTATATATAGTTTTCTCCACATTGAAATCTTTTATTAAGATTCCAAAAAGATCAATTGAAAAATATATTGCTTATCCTTTTCTATTTATCTTATTAATTGAGTTTTTTCCTTTACGTTCATCTGGAAGTATTTTCACAACAACTAATTCAAGCATAATTTTCTTTGCCTTAGCTGTGATTGTAAGTATGAGTAAATTAGCAGAACTAAAATCCCATAATAATTAAAAATAGAGTTACAAGATTATTAACAATATAAAATAGTATAATAATATTGAGATAAAATAAAAATCTTATAAAGTTTTTATATTTTCTTTTTTTAATATAGTTACGAGACTCATAATCAAAGATATTTCTCACTTTTTCAGGTTTAAAATCATATGTATACATCCAATAATTTTTATTATTTTCATTTTTGTTGCCAGTTTTAAACTGAATTAGAAGGAATTTTAAATATCGGTAAGTAAAATAAAAAAAAATTAAAGAGAGTAAAGTTTCCGTCATAAATTTAAATTCTTAATTCTTGTAAGATAATTTCTATTTTTCTCAAATAAAATATATATTTTAATTTTTGAACTTAATTTGATTGTCGCCTTCTCAACATTCCTAACTTCAAAATTGTCAGCTACAAGTGAAATAGGTCTATTTTTTTTTAGATTTTTTATAATGATAAAATTTTTATCTGATAATTTTATGCTCTTCCAGTTTCTAGGACTAAAGGGACTTATTGGAGTTATTACTAACTTCTTTGATTTTAAAGTAAGAATAGGTCCGCCAGCAGAATAATTGTATGCTGTACTACCAACTGGTGTAGCAACTATCACACCATCACCACTTAGTTTATTTAAAATTTTTTTTTTGTTAGTTCTTAAAGATAATGAAATTGTTTGTTTTGTTTGTCTTAAAAAAGAAATATCGTTAATAGCGTTAAGTTTAATGGGTTTTTTTCTACTAAATGAAGTAACCGTACCTTCCAACGGTTTTATCTGAACTATTCGCGAAGAATTAATTTTTTTTGATAAATTTGAAATATTTAAACTATTCATTAGGAAGCCTACATTGCCGCAATTAATACCATAAAAAAATTTTTTATATTTTAGATACCTTTTAATTGCATAAAGCATGTACCCATCTCCCCCACAAACAACTATGACGTCTGATTTTTGTACAGGATAATTTTTATAAATTTTTAAAATTTTTTTCTTTAATTTTTGTGCTTTATTATTTCGCGAGAAAGTAAAATGTAACTTATGGTGGATCATCTTAGATAGTATACACTATTTTATTAATAACTTAATGGTGCCCTCGGCCAGACTCGAACTGGCACTCCCTTACGGGCAAGGATTTTAAGTCCTTTGTGTCTACCAATTTCACCACGAGGGCAATAAATTAAATTTATATATTAGATTTATTAAATTATAAGGAGATATAAGTAAATATTAATAAATGTACAAAAATATTTTAATTTATAATTCTGGTGGAGGATTAGGAGATTCTATTCAACTACTGTCCTTTTTGGAAACCTTAAAACACAATTTTTCCGAAAGTAATCTTTATTATTTAGGGGCACATGAAAATCACTTTAACAATAAACTAAAAGATTATGGAATTCAGATAGATACTTTAAACCTAAATATTCAATACTTTGGTTTTAGGTTTTGGCATTACTTTGTTGCTCAATCAAAATTTAAAAAATTAAATTTAGATAAAATGAATGTAATTATAGATCTTCAATCAAAATTAAGAAATACATTGATACTGAAAAAATTACCTCATGAGAAATTTTATTCAAAAACTTTAAATCATTTTTTCTCAAAACCTAAAGCTGATTATTTAAAAGCAAGCGATATGAATAACTTGATAAACAACATTGCTCTTAATCTTGATAAAAAACTGGTTATAAAGAACTATCAAACCAATAGAATCGATAGAAAGTTTTACAATGAAGCAAAAAAAATTTTACCAAATAAATCATATATTGGGTTTTCTTTAACGCAAGGTAATATTTATCGAAAAAAAAATTGGCCTATAGAAAAATTTATTAGATTAGCTAATTTATTAGTCTCGAGAAATAAAATTCCAGTTTTTTTCATCGAAAAGAAGTTTTTTGAATTAGCAGATAAAATAAAAAGAAGTGTAACTAATGCAATTATACCCGAAATGGAATCTCAATTATTTGGTCCTGCATTTGTTACTGCTTTAAGTTCTAGATGTGAAAGATTTATAACCATAGATAATGGAGTAATGCACATGGCGTCCTTAGCCAAAATACCGATGATTATTTTATTTGGACCTACTAATGCTGAAAAATTTGCACCCAAAAATGAAAATGTAATTATTTTAGATAGTAAAAAATTATACAATTCAAAAGATATAAATAAAATAACTTTAGAAGATGTTTTAAAATATTTTTAAAAATGTTTTAAATCAAAAAAACTTCAATTTTTTTCAAATTTATCATTTTTTGGATTAACTTGGAGCACTCGCTAATTTTATTTTTATTTTTTCCTCTTAAAACAACTGAAACTCCAATTTTACCCAGTCTGAAAAAAGGATAACTACCAATGTCAACGTGCATTCTGAATTTCTTTTGAATTAGATCAAGATCTCTTGCAATATTACTTTCAACTGTTACCAAATGAAAACTTTTTGTATGAACTTTTGATCCTTTGGAAAGGAAAGTTTTTGTTGAAGGAAGCATTGCTTGTAAAATGGAAGGCACACCTGGCAAACAAAGAACATTTTTAATCATAAATCCTGGGGCTCCACTTGAGGGATTATAAATTAGTTTTGAACCTTTTGGCATCTTAGCCATTTTCTGCCTTGCATTATTAAATCCTGAATTCCCATAATATTTTTTTAATATTGAAAATGCCTGCTTATTGAATTCATATTTTTTTTTAAAAGCTGCAGCAATTGACTCAGCAGTTATATCATCGTGGGTCGGGCCTATTCCCCCAGTTGTAAAAACATAATGATAAGTTTTAGATAATTCTTTTATATTTTTAATGATTGTTTTTTTGATATCAGGAATGATCACAACTTTTTCAATCGTTATGCCACAATTATTATTTAACCATTCTGATAAATATTTTACGTTAAGATCCTGAGTTCGACCTGATAAAATTTCATTACCAATTATTAAGATTGAAGCATTGATTTTTTTTTTTAAACTCATAGTGTGGTAAATATGAAATTTAACCCTGCTTTATTATCAGGTAAACTTAAAAAAAGATATAAACGTTTTTTTACAGATATAGTGATTGGCAACAAAACCTATGTTGCGCATTGTCCTAATTCGGGGTCAATGATGGGTCTTTTACAAGAAAAAAATGGTTGCTGGATAAGCAAAGTCAATGATCCTAAAAGAAAACTTAAATATACTTTACAAATTATTGAGGTTAATAAAAACCTTGTAGGAGTTAATACACATTTAACTAATAAGATCTTTTTAGAAGCACTAGAAAAAAATAAAATTACCCAATTTAGGGATATCTCTGAAATTAAACCTGAATTTAAATTTAATGAAAATACACGTTTTGATTTTATGTTAATTAACAAAAAACAAAAGTGCATGGTTGAAATTAAAAATGTTACCCTCAAAAGAAATAATAACATTGCTGAGTTCCCAGATGCGGTCACTTCTAGAGGAAAAAAACATTTGAGAGAACTTATTAATGCACAAAAACAGGGTTATAAAAGTTATTTATTTTTTATTGTACAAAGAGAAGATTGTGATTTATTTAAAATTGCTGAAGATTTAGATAAAGAATACTTTACTGAATTTAATCGTGCAATTAAAAATGGTTTAAACGTGCATGTATACAAATGTAAAATTACACCGAGTGAGATCAAAGTTGATAAAGAAATTGAATTAACATGAATGATAAAATTTTAGAAGCATTTGCTGGTACCAGAAAAGCTGGCGCTATTGCTGCAGACACTTTGGATAAATTGGTTAATATAATTCAACCAGGTATCACAACAAATGAAATTGATAAATTTTGTTTTAATTTTATAAGCGATCATGGCGCACAATCAGCCCCATTATTTTATAGAGGTTTTCCAAAATCATGTTGCACATCTGTAAATCATGTTATTTGTCACGGAATACCTAAAGACAATGTGCTGTTAGAAGGCGATATTGTTAATGTTGATGTAACTGTTTTTAAAGATGGTTGGCACGGTGATACCAGTAGAATGTTTTGTATTGGTGATGTTTCGATCAAAGCTAAAAATTTAATACAAACTACATATGAATCC
>Ga0255777_10001212_pt1 | contig 24543 bp, 4 predicted proteins | sample 101ome_15_FD_179975 | JGI IMG/M metagenome (GOLD analysis project Ga0255777, IMG submission 179975) | Coastal salt marsh microbial communities from the Groves Creek Marsh, Skidaway Island, Georgia - 101402AT metaG (version 2) | ecosystem: Environmental > Aquatic > Marine > Intertidal zone > Salt... | reverse complement strand
GATCACGATTATCAGTTGGTTTTTTGGACACAGAATACTTTACTGGCAAAGAGTTTGTTGTATTCACAAAGTCAACCAATCCAGAATGATAAGGTACGACAGCAGGTAATCCATTTAGTAATCCTTCTAATACTGGCATACCAAACCCCTCAACAGATGACGGTAATATCACACAATGACCTAGTTTATAAATTTGTGACATTGATGGTTGAGGTGGAATGAATTTAATGTTTGGTGTGAACGTATTCACATCTATATTATTTACACGTAAATATAGTTTCACATGCTTCGTATCTCCGAATCCAGCCTTGAAAACATCAATTAACAATTGAACATTCTTTCGTCTATCATTCGTTGAAACACAAATAAATATGAATTCAGATGATGAAAAATTTGGAGTGAAACTCAAATCATATTTGTCTTTCCCAACAAAATTTGGCATGATTCGTTTCACATTGAATCCATGTTTCGTCAATATATCCTTACAGTATGTGGATACCGGGAAGATATTACATGTACTCAAAGCGTTTCTACAACGTTGGTCAATGTATGCTGGTTGGGTGTACAGTTCTGTTCCCTCAAACACTGTGAATATGTAAACATTTTTCTGTGCAAATACATTCGCATTATATATATTTTCGAAATTTATAAGCAGTGCATTAAAATTTCCGATCAATACATATATATCTTCTTCACACGATCTTTCTTTGTTTCTGTATATAGACACAAAGTTCTCAAATTTAACATCCCTCAATATAATTTCAGATGAACACGTGTACAGTATTGTTATGAAATCATTGAACCAAACCTTGAAACTATTATCATATTCTCCAATGGATGATACAGAAAATGTTGGAAATATGTACCGACAATTCTTTTTGAACATGTATGTAATATAATGAAACTATTTTTAATTAAAAAGCCTAACGGATATAAATTATCCGCCTTTGACATTCGAAGCAAGTACATTTCAAACAAGTCAACTATAAAAACATGAGTCGTACACAGCCTTTCAGAGTACCATGTTAACTATCAAAAACGGTCATCTGCATCTTGTGTCTTGTTCAATGATTCCATTCAATTGCTTTCAATCTGTTCATTCCATTTTGTTCAATCTCTTGAACACCACTAAATGTATCATCTAAAGCCTGTTTCAATTGTTCTTGTTTTGATTCTAATAATTTTCCATATTTGTTAGCGTCAAATCTCCAATTGCATATCAGCCATTCTAATGATCGAAGACCAGCTAACCCTTGACCCAACAACAATATCAGTAGAAACGAAGAAAACTGTTCAATCACCTCTCTAACCAACTTCACAGTCTTGTGACCCACCGTAATCGTATTCATACTCATTCTATCCATACTTCCCGTGGTGTTTGTAGTTATACTGTATATATCAAGAATATCCTTCATTATCTTATCCAAATCCGTAGTTTTGATCGTGTCATTTAGAGTGTTTCGAATAGTCCAATATGCGTCCATGAAAAAAATACCTTTTCCTTTGGTAAAGCTTGTAAGATAATAACCAACTACTAACGATAATGTTATATACCACTGTATGCGTGTCATGTTCTTTATATGAGAGGGCTGTATGTATCCTTTCAAATTAAAAATAAATATACATAATGCCTCAATCGAAAAGCTATACAAAGGCTTCACTACTGGTAAATTAGCAATTGGTTTCAACATTGCGTTCAACGTAGTCACAATATGATTCAGTTTGATCAAAAATATAGATGCACGCTCTTTCACAATATCATTTTTTTCCCCCGCCAGTTTAATCAAATCCTGATAGACTGTGAAAAACAGATACATAACAAGAAGTAATATAGCGAGCATCTGCAAATGATAATTGCGACTTTTTCTGTGCTGATCCGCCTTCTCTTGCATATCGATAAAACCTAAACGTGTAACTAGATCCTCTCTCATCTGTGACAAAAACTTAGGTGGTGCCTTAGAGCCTTCTGGTGTTCTGGTAACACTAGTTCGAACAGACACCGTGTTATCGTTGTTTCCACCACGTTGATACTGTTTTAAAGCTTGTCGTAAGAATGTATCAAAGTCAAATACCGATTCACGTTCATTCCTATTGTTTTTTGATTTCTTGTTTTTAGATGATGCTTTGGTTGACATTGTTTTACATCATCGCAATATTTTTTTTAAAGATATGATATAGGAACACCATTCTTCGTCATCGTATTTATGTTTTTTCTTATACTTCTTATATTGGAGTGTATTTATCGAACATATAATTGTCGTGTCCATTATTTCCACAGCGATCGCAAGAATAGCTTCGTGTATTGAAGAATGGCCAATACTACATTTTTGTAGTGTTCAAGCAATGATGTGGATTTTACCATGTATGTGTCCTTCAATCGATATCCCAACTTGCGATAATAGTTTCGAACTCCCACGCCACTGATGACTGCGAAATTACGATACCCATTCAAACTTGCAATCTCTTCTGCAGTTTTCATCAATTGTTTTCCGAAACCACGGTGCTGAATGTTGGTTATGTATTCACCCTTCACAGGCGTCATCGTCGAATACACATGTAACTCGCGAATCAACGCATGTTCTCGCAACACTGGAAGTTGGGTGTCGCAAGATGATGATGTGTGTGTTTTTTTTTTCAAGTTTGGAAATCGAAGACGACAGAACCCATACAATATTTTCTCGTTTTTAGAAACAAAACTGATGAAATACTCCATCCCACCAGAAGCTTTGAATCGATCAATTCTTAACTTATAATTCGGATCAATCGTGCCATCTTTCACCGAACGACATCGAATACATTTACACACATCTTTGAATTTCTTTTGTAACAATTGACGCATATGGGATATCGAACACCCACCCAAAATGTACTCGTCGTTAATGTCACGAACAATACGAATCAAACGAATCCGGTTGTGCACTTTGTATTTCATCCTGGACAACACTTCAAACAGTTCTTCGTTCGTGTAAGGTTTGTACTTCCCTTTATTGTACCATCCTTCCAAGACACTCCACGGAACCACACTGCACGGATACACTTTCCACTGATCCACTTGTAAATGCTCGTCCGTAAGCATTCGGTCAAACATCGCATCATCATCGGACGGTGTGGCACCAGGCAACATCGGCATTAAATGAACATCCACCTTGAATCCGTTATCTAACAACAGTTTTATGGCTCGCATTGACTCTTCAATCGTGTGACCACGATTGATCCGTTTTAGTAGTCTGTTGTCCGTATGCTGAACACCCATCTGCACACGCGTCACGTTGAATCTGCGAAACGTAGCAATTTCGTCGAGGGTGATGCTATCCGGACGAGTCTCAATCGTCAACCCGATAATATGAATATCGTTGTTTTCGTTTAACGCAATCTCCTCTTCAAGAGACAAACGGTCACGTGCTGATTTTCCGTATGTGTTCGCAGCATAATACCCGTCTCGAATAAACTCGCTCTGGTATTCTCGGGGATACTCCGACCACGTGCCACCGGACACCTCAAACTCAATCTTGTCCAGAAAATGTCCCATTCCCTTATATTGAGACAATCGCATGTGAAACTGTCGGACACAATCGAAATCACAGTCGTTCGCACGAGCAACTCCAGGCTCCTTTTTCAAATAACTTCTCGGCTGTCCAGGCTCCGAGGGACAAAAATAACAGTTATGTTTACATGAGAACTCCTGTTTATGTCGAACACCGTATTCGTCCGTATATTCCGGATGAGCACTCGTGAAAACACAAACGTTCAAAATTCCATACTGACTTCGGGCGGCTTTTTTAATCAATGAACTCGGTGCACGCTTTCCTGTTTCGCTGATATACACGTGTCGTATCATATTCTTGTTGATACAATATTTGTGCTTACGTTGAAATCGCATCGCAAAACGTGTCCAGTTCATAACGTCTTCCTCTTTCATAAATTCTTTAATGTCTTCATACTGAACAGGTGTTACAATGGACACGATGTCCTCCATCTCACATGGTATCATGTTTTCCGTATGAATCGTATAAAACAAATACAAGTATGCTTAAAGTCACTTTAAACACCATTGAAGATTTAAAGTGAAACAAATGACAATTTTTTTATAAAAGACCGAAAATACCAAATACTAAAATAACCATAAGTAAGATGAATTGTAAAATGTGATACCCGTAAATTACCTTCGTTTTCACATCTTTGTTCGCACATTCACATACTTTGTTGTTGAGCTTTCTGAATATGGATAATTGAATGTAGCTCAAATACAAAGATGCTAGTGAAACTAACATAAATAACACAATAGAAAAAAACATTAACATTTTCGCACCACCACCTGATGCATCAGAAGGCTTGAATGCGTTGTATGTATTAATTACGAAAGTCAACAATATGGAGCAAAAGTTAAAATACAATATATATTTGTAAATGGTTATTTCTTTTTCGCTAACACCACATTTTGCAGCACATCCTGACTTCTCAATATTCTTTATATAATCGTATAGCATCCATATGATTACAAATGAAAGCACATTGCTAAACATTCCTATTTTTGGGGACAATTTAGACTTCCCAAGTGGAGATTCAGAGCTCTTTTTGCTTGTGGATACGGACTGCAAGAATTTATTTGTGGGTGAACCCAACGAATTGGTAAGTGACGGTTTATTCATTTTATAACATAATAACATTTTTTTACAAATTTTAAGTTTCTTTTTTTCTATTAGAATTGAATTACCTTCTTATGAGTTGATTTCTTACCTCCATGGGTTGTAATTCTTCACCTTTAAGTTGCGATACATACCAACTCCGTCGTTGTCCCATATTCCAACACGAACCGTTCCTCCAGCGACCGCCCAACTGGGAAACGTGGTGGTGTCCGGCGTGAATCGATACTTTTGTACACCATCGTACTGATACATGATCACTTCGTTCTCGTCAACGTAGATCGAGAACTTGGTCCACTCGGAGGATGTGGGATCTACATCTCCGTAATTGCTGTTGTATTTATTGCCACTCGAATGATTGACGGCATACGAGTACCTATTCCCGTCGTACGAGGTTGTACCCCATACGATAGTATCATACACTGCTTTCATTTTAGCACCGGCTTGTAATACGCTGTTTCCAAGAAGGATGGTCGTGTCGTGATACGACACATCTTTCTTGAGTTCGCATTCTACATAGATCGGGAGCGTGAAGGATTGGTACGATAGCATGTGAACTCTATTGTTTGGATAGCTCAACGGAGTACTGAGCACTCCAGTCGCCGAGTCCACTTGGACACGTAATGGATCCGAAACCTCGAACAACGATAGCGACGCGTCGAATATAAGTTATGTGTTATAAACTTCGACTGATTCCGCTATGGAGGTCAAGTTCGCTAAGTTGTTGTTCTTGGTCACACGGAAGTAGTAGGTCGTTCCAGCTGTTAGGTTATCCACGACATACAAAACCGCTAGAGGGTCATTCATTGTGTACACGCTCGTCCAAGTGACATTGTCGAGACTGGACTCGATCAGGTATCCTGTAACAACAGCGTCACCATTCGAGTTGATGTCCCAAGACAAAGTGACTGTGGTTTCAGTGACATCAAACGGTGTAATCAGCATGGGTGCGGTCGGAAGCCGTCTCCCGTACACTTTAAAGTTGCGATAGGACCCTTTACCTGCATTATAGATTCCAACCCGAGCAAATCCTCCAAGAACCGCCCATGTAGGGAACTGTACGATGCCATCATTGTTGAATCGATACATTTCAACCGTGTCGATGTACATTATGATTACTTCGTGACTCATATATATTGCAAACTTGCGATACGTACCCATTTTATTGAGATCAGAAGCTTGCAACTGTATCTCGTCGGGAGTGTTATACGATGCTCCATTGGTTGCAATCACAAATTGCGAGTCATACGTTGATTGTCCCCATACGACTGTATTATTTACTTCCGCGTTCATTCGTATATCGTGGGGGCTTTTGATTGCGTCTGTAATCAGTAAAGTCGCAGTGTACATGTCCGTTTTGAGTTCACACTCGATATACAGTGGGAGAGAGTAAGAGGTTTCCGAAAGAATGTGTCTTTTTGTATTATTATCAGCAGAGACTAAATCACCGTTTGTCGTAGTATATCGAAGGATTGTAGTGTCGGAAAGGGGAACACTCTGTTCCGAGTACTCGAACGTTGTGCTGTTGAAATATAGCTGTGTCAGATTAAATTGAGTGATTCTTTGCGAGACCGGTATATGATACACTGTATCCAAATATGTGACTGCGAGTGGTACGTTTCTCGACCGATCTCCTTTGTACGTTATTAATTCAAATGAATACACTCGTGCTTGTGGAAGCAGAACCATCAAAGTATATCCAAGAGTGGGAAACGGGCTTCCTCTATTGTCCCAAATTATTCTTCGTGTGCTTCCTCCAGAAACATGTATCGGATTATTGGGGTAAATTGTTTGCGTTACATTTGTATCCGTATCTGGATGGAAATAAAAATCCTGGCTCACATTCACGTCGTATGGAACCTCCAAACCATTTTCGTCCTTTAGTACGATTTGTCCCCAATCAATATAACCACTATTAGGTAAGGCTGAATCTATCTCGCCATTCATCTTGATCACTATCGTATTATCACGAATCGAATTGTTTGACCATGGGTTGTACGTCGCGATTTTGTAGTTCTCGTATATTCCACTAGCGTAATCCCATGTTCCGATACGTACTTTACCGCCATTCGTATCCACTGCGGTCCAAAACGACGGATACAATATTTTGTTGAAACGATACTTTTCCTCTCCCTCATGTTGGTACATGATGACTTCGTTTTCGTCGATGTACATCGAGAATTTAGACAAAATGGCCACTGTACCATCTTCAAGTTCAGAGTCTACACTTCGACTACCAGAGATTCCCCAAGCGTAACGAGTTGTACTCCAAGCTCCGGTACCCCAAACTACCGAGTTCCCACTGTGTAGTCTGAAGTTATCATATGCATTGAGCGCATCTGTAGTCACTAGTAGAGTCGAGTCACCATCAGTCGGTTTCAACATACATTCGACGTACAACGGAAGCGTGTATTCCGCTCTAGACAACGTGTGAGACATTGCAGACGACGTGAGTGTATCTGTTGAAGACGTGTACGTCAAACCAGTCGAACTCGAGTAATCAAATAGGGTGGACGAAAGTTCAAGGGATGTTGTATGCAACTGTTCGTAAGGCATAACCTTAAAGTCCGTATATACACCACCATCAATATCATATGTACCAATACGTACTCTGCCGTTATTAGCAACAACAGAGTTCCAAAATGAAGGATAAAACGTCTTGTTAAAACGATATTTCTTTTCATCATTCTGATACATTATTACGTCGTTATCGTCGATATACATCGCAAAGTTGGTCAGTGTCCATAAAGTTGCGTCTGATGGTTCTGACGAACCAGACTGTACACCCGAACAAGCCCATGAGTAACGTGTTGTGCTGAACCCACCCGTTCCCCAAAGTATCGAGTTTCCACTATTTGCCATCCAGTCAGTTTGTGCGTCGAATGAATCCGTTGTCACTAGAATCGTGGTAGACTCTGAGATGGGTCGCAACCTGCACTCCATGTACAATGGAAGTGTGTACTCCGTCAGGGATAACGTATGTGACTTGTTCGTCGTCAACGTCTCAGGTACACAAGTGAGAGTTCCTTCTGTGTACGTCATTATCCCCACGTGAGAGTGATAAAACGTGTTTACGTCAAGTGCTAGCGAGTATGTGTCGGGTTTGAGTTCTGTGTTGTATTCCACTAACGAACTGCTTCCGTTCAACAAAGTTGCTTCTGTCATAACAATATTTCCAACCGTATAACCACGACTATCAATGCGCATATCTTGTATGCTGGACGAATCATTCCAAATCGTCTCAATAAATTTTGGACGAACATCGCACGTGATTGTGAAAAGCTCTGTGTATGGAATCATAGTAGCAATATTTGTATCAAATTGAATACCGAACGATGTGGTATTCATTAGATTTACGTACACCTGATTCGTTGTATCGTTATTGGTATATGCGTCTTGAACATTACTAGTTGCTCCTGCGTTGAGAAGATTGGTTAATCCAACACGGTATGGTATGTGCACATTGTTTGCGTCCTTGAGTATCAACTTCATTAAACTAAAATATCTCCCCGTATACCTTGTGACCATAAACGATAATGTTGTCACCCAAGGATTATACTTAGCTACCTTATAATCTGTGTACACACCAACGTTAAAACTCCACGTACCGACACGCACATTACCACCATTCGCATTCACAGCGCCCCAAAAAAGTGGGTATGTCGCACGTTCAAAGCGATACTTCTCCTCTCCCTCGTGTTGATACATAATGACCTCTCTTTCATCTATATACATCGAAAACTTAGATAATGTTTCTACTGTATCGTCTACCGTTTCAGAACTTGTACTATAAATTTCCGGAACTCCCCAAGCGTATCTTGTTTCCCAGCTCCCTGTTCCCCATAATACATTGGAATCGCTGGCAATGTCTATATTCAAAGGAACGCCAAAGTCTGTTATCGACATAGTCGAAACCACAATGGTTGTATCTGAAAATATACGGTTCAACATACACTCCACGTACAACGGAAGTGTATATTCCATCTTGGAAAGTGTTGATGCTTTAGAAAGGGATACAATGGAGTTGTCCGTACCCGAGTTCAGTAATGGTGGTTGTGCGTTTGTTGAGTACTCAAACATAGTTTCTGAGAACTTTATTTTTGTTAGCCAGGGATTATGTGAGTTATACACCTTAAAGTTTGTGTAACTTCCACTCTCAGCATCAAAGACACCTACACGAACATTACCACTATTTGTAACGACCGAGCTCCAAAAGGACGGATAAGAGCTCTTCTCAAAGCGATATTTTTCCTCTCCCTCATGTTGATACATGATTACTTCGTTATCGTCAATGTAGATCGAAAACTTGGTAAGTACGTCAACGGTTGTGTCGAATTCGCTGGTAGTAGAGGACTGTGTGTTTGCGAAGCCAGATATAGCCCACGCATAAATCTTCTCCGAACCATCTCCAGTGCCCCACAACACGGAGTTTTGACTATTTGTTCCGGATGTCCAATCCATATGTGCATTGAGAACATCTGTGGTCACCAAAATATATGAACCTTTACTAGTCGGTTTCAACATACATTCGACGTACAACGGAAGCGTGTATTCCGTTATAGACAACGTATGAGACATTACAGACGACGTGAGTGTATCTGTTGAAGACGTGTACGTCAAATCAGGCGAACTCGAGTAATCAAATCGGGTAGTAGAAAGTTCAAGGGATGTGAACCATGGGTTGTACGTCGCGGTTTTGTAGTTCGTGTATATTCCACTAGAGAAATCCCATGTTCCGATCCGTACTTTACCGCCATTCGTATCCACTGCGGTCCAAAACGACGGATGCGTATCTTTGTTGAAACGATACTTTTCCTCTCCCTCATGTTGGTACATGATGACTTCGTTTTCGTCAATGTACATCGAGAATTTGGACAAAATGGCCACTGTACCATCTTCAGGTTCAGAGGAATCACTTTTACTACCAGAGATTCCCCAAGTGTAAAGATTTGTACTCCAGCCTCCGGTACCCCAAATTACCGAGTTCCCACTGTTTCTTCTGAAGTTAGCATATGCATTGAGCGCATCTGTAGTCACTAGTAGAGTCGAGCCACCATTAGTCGGTTTCAACATACATTCGACGTACAGCGGAAGCGTGTATTCCGCTGTAGACAACGTGTGAGACATTGCAGACGACGTGAGTGTATCTGTTGAAGACGTGTACGTCAAATCAGTCGAACTCGAGTAATCAAATAGGGTAGTAGAAAGTTCAAGGCATGTGAACCATGGGTTGTACGTCGCGGTTTTATAGTTCGTGTATATTCCACTAGCGAAATCCCATGTTCCGATCCGTACTGTACCGCCATTCGTATCCACTGCGGTCCAAAACGACGGATACGATACTTTGTTGAAACGATACTTTTCATCTCCCTCATGTTGGTACATGATGACTTCGTTTTCGTCAATGTACATCGAGAATTTGGACAAAATGGTCACTGTAGTATCTTCAGGTTCAGAGTCTACACTTTTACTACCAGAGATTGCCCATGCGTAACGAGTTGTACTCCAAGCTCCGGTACCCCAAACTACCGAGTTCCCACTGTTTCCTCTGAAGTTAGCATATGCATTGAGCGCATCTGTAGTCACTAGTAGAGTCGAGTCACCATAAGTCGGTTTCAACATACATTCGACGTACAACGGAAGCGTGTATTCCGTTATAGACAACGTATGAGACATTGTGAACGAATAATGATACTCATCAACGTCATACAACAGATTATTTGTATTTAAATAGTCGAACGTCGTGTTGTCTAACTGAAGTTCAGTTGCTTTGCTCTTGCTGAAAGAGAAATCTGCTTGTAAGTAATACCCACCGTCGATAAGATCCTGTTCGGTAGATGTAGAAGTTAATGAATGAGAGCTTGACGTAAGCACATTTGTGAGAATATTTTGATTATCATATGTTATATCAAATTGAATCTTTATGAACCAGCCCATTTCCCAACTGGTTCCACTAAACCCTGGAAAGATACGTATTTTTCCAAGAGTAACAGTTTGTGGAATTTTAAATATCATCAAATCGCCTGTGTGAACCTGATGGTCAACACTACCTGTGTTTCCTCGTCTCCAGACTAAACGTTTTAAAAATGTGTTATCAGAGATATTTCTTGGTTGACTTCTATTAGAACTATACGCATAATACGAATTTTGTACATGAACTATTCTATCTGATGCGTTTGAATAATTTGTTGGTAGTTCTTGTAATTGTATTTGAGTATCCGTATCATCATAGAATTTAATTTCACCTATAGACACCAAACCATTTTTAGTTCTTAATTCAAGAACAACATATTGAGGAAGATATTCTGGATCAGAATTCGCTGGTTGACCAATACTGACTTCGTTCGAATATATTGTTGTGCTCGTGGTTGTATTCGTAGCGGCAAGACGTATCTTGTATGATTTTGTAACATCTAAAAGGGAAAGACGAATATATTGTTTAATTTTTGTCATATTACCAACTAAATATTTGAGATTAGGGAACTTTCCATTATTATCAGCATAGTAATTATACGTTGATAATATCGCATCATCTTTATGAACCCAAGTAGTCCATGTACTCGTTGTTGTATCCGCATATTCAATCGAATACTCTTGTGGAGAATCCTCCTTACCAAATGTATCAACCACGCCAAACGCATTACCTGATTTCCATTCGTACATGGCAATGATTTCGTCGTACAACGGATACACATATGTCGTGTTAAGCACAGGTCGTGTGTACTCACCACTCGCGCATTCAATCTCTTCACCTGAACCTGCTAATGTCACGTACAATGTAAATTTATATGAAGATGTATTCCAATTCAGACCAGTCACGACTTGACTTGTACTTGTTGCATTTATTGAATTTATTGTACTCAGGTATGTCCAATTAATTGTCGTTCCAGAATAAATATCATCTGTTGTTTTATCCGTGACAATCGTATATGAATCAATTGTATCCACCAAAGAAACAGTATCGACTTCACCAGAACCAGGAGTTGCTTGATTCCACTCAACTGTCAAGCTATCTGTACCAATCGAAGGACCGTTATAAGAAGCGATTGTTAAGAAACTAAGAATATTAACTTCGTGTATCGTGGTGGTCGTCTTTTGTATACCGTTTGTTAGGTCTGTAGTATTTGTTAGGTCTGTAGTAATCGTTTGTGTGAATTCATATGTAATTGTTGAAGTGCCGTCTCCAGGATAATACAACTGTAATGTACCCGTGTTCTGTATTTCGTTTGTTGATGGATTCGTAGATTTTATCACCACGCTAGTTGAATCACGAGTAGTTCCTACAACTCGAGTTGATGATAAATTGTAACTTGTTATAGTTCCGTCAATCGAACTGAAAAACGTTGTATCGTAAACCAAAGACACCGAGTCAATCAAAAAGCTTTTAAACGGAACGGGTGGCAGCGTTGTTCCAACAGTGATCGTACCTGACGACGAACTGGAACCTGTTGTATATTCGATGACCTGAATATTGTATTCAGAAGCCATCGTACCAGATATAGTTACAGTATGTGTGGTTACAGAAGAGTTAACAGATTCTACAGTTTCAATATTCGGTGTCGTTGACGTGTCCGTGTATATGATATCAATTCGAGTGATAGAAGATAACGTACTGTTTCTCCATGTTAGAGTGAACGTGTCGACAGTGAACGCAATAGACGATATTGAAGGAGGAGTATTTGGATGCATTGGGGTGAGTTGAATTTCTGGAGATGTCACCAGAATAGTTGATGTAGTTCCATCATGTTCTGTATAATTAAACTCCACATGAACACGGAAATCATATATTGTGTTTTCAATTAAAAGATCCACTAGACACGTTGTGATATTCTCCTCAGTTATAAATATCGAAATACCGTTCACCCAATTGATTATGGTTGCTTCTTTATATTGAATGATGTACCGATAAAATGTCATCGACGAATATTGTCCTGAACCACCGCTCCAAACTAGATTTATTGAAGTAGTATTAATAGTACTATTTAATGCGTCTACTGACGGTAGTGACATTGTTGGTACGCTTAACGTCGATGTTTCGTACACATATGACGGATTTGTTTGGATTATTTTCAAGTCGTAATGTGTGTTTTCCGACAAACTATTGATTATATATGCATTCAGATTTGATACATATACAGGAGTGCTTCCGTATTCCAATTCATAAGTTGATCCTGAAGAATTCACATCGTTCAAATCGATATATATAACGTCACCAGTTACATATAACACATCAAACGTTGGAATAGTAGTGAGGTCTATATACAGCTCGGTAGACTCTACACTTGTAGACGACATGTCGTTTAACGTGTCGTATGATTTAATGACTTTAAAATAGTACTTGTATGGACTCATTCGTGATATTCCGGATAACGTGTAAGATAGCGAACTCGGTGATATTCCTACATTGGGTGTTATTCCAGCAACATCAGTCCATGACGCTTCCGTCGATAACTTATATGCAACAGTGTAGGTGATTGTGCGACCGTAATTGTTTCCGTCATCCCAATAAAGTGTAATGTCAAACGTAGTTGTGTCTGCAGAAGATAGGATATGCGGTATTTCCGAAGTCCAAGTCTGAGCGTCCGCTGATGGAATTGTAATTGTGTACCTAAAAACATCAGATTGAATTGTTTGTGTTTGATTGAAAAATGTCGTGTGTTTTAATATATAAAATTCATACTCTTCATCATACGTCAAACCAACAATTGATACCGGATCTGTACTCGTACCGAGTTCAACTGTCACAAGAGGAGACCCATCTATGGTGATATTTCTATAAATCAATTGATAGGAATCCACACTACTGTCATTGTGATCACCTTCTGTCCAGAAAACAGATGTATCGGATGCAGATGTAACAGCTGTTATTGTAGGTTTTGATGAAGGTACAAACTGATGTATACACATCTTTATTTTATTTGCGCTTGTACGTTGTACACTCCAAGTAAATTTGGAATACACACTGAACAGAGTATAATTCTCGCCCACTTGTACATCATCATTCAATCTCATGCGTACACCCATTGTATAATTTGTATATTCATTTCCACCAGTTGTAGTTGTAGGCAACGCAAACACAATACTTGAGTCAGTTCCAGAGAAAGCAGCCACCACAACTACCTGTGACGATTCGTTTTCGAACGCAGACTCCAACGTAGATTCGATCGATGTGTATGTCAAATTTGGATCCGATTTATGTTCGAATCGGTAATTGATAAGAGGAACTACAAAACCATCATCCAATCCTGTTCTGCGAAACGAATATGTCGAAGTTCGTGTGTTTTCAATCTGAAGAATCGGCAAGCCAAATATATCCATCGTCAATCCAAAATTACCAATTTTAGAGAAAATCCATTGATCTTCGCGTATAACACTCGGGTTGAACCATGTTGCAATCGAAAAAGACTCTGTGTTTATCTGTCCTATATCACTCGATAGATATCGGTTCACGTCACCATTAAACAATGGTGTTTTGGTCCCAAACGACGGAAACGAATCTGTATATTCCACACCATATATACTCAAATCATTCGAATACCCACTCACATCCGAAAAGATATCCGGACTTAACTTTGCTGAAGTCAGTTTCCAAAACCCTTTCACATTATTGAGGTAATTCGTATCATTTGCAACATGATTCTTAATATGCTTGTAATAAACGTCTGCGTTATACAAGTCAATTGTCGATATCGAACCATCCAAATTCGATGTTTGCGTCGAGTCAGTTCCGACAAAAAACTCGTTATAGGATGTGTGATCACTTATTGTCGCATTGTTCGTATTGATGAGTTCACGATCATTCACATACATTCTAACGTTGGATGTGTTCCTATCAAACGAAAAACTTGCATACACCCATTCGTTTGGAACAATAGATGCCAAACTTGTTGAAAATACACGTGGTTGCATTTATAATAATACACATGAATTTATTAGTCAAGTGAACCCTCAGAAACATTATAAACCATTTTCGGAAATTTATACCAGTATTTTGTATACTGTATAATAAAATAATCAATGCCTGTTCAGTACGATGTCGAACTAAACAGTTCTACTTCGGATTGGGTATCCATTTCATTTTCAGTGAACAGCAATACCAATGAACTTACTTTCTTTCATAACGGACAGTCCATTCATACATCACATGGTGTATCCAATATGTCGTTCGATACAACTAGTAATGTATGTATTGGAAGCAACATAAACGATTCTAGTATAGCATTTAACACACTTAACGGAAGTATGTATGACATACAGATTTACGATTCCACTCTATCCAGCGCATCCGTTCAAGAAAACTATGACAAAGTCGTCACGAAGTACATTCAACCGAATTCTTGGAATCATTTGGTCATGAACTTCGATTCATCACTATCGAACGTAGAAACATATCTCAATGGAACGAACATAGGAACCTTTGTCGACTACATACCACAAAAAACCAGCAACCAGAACTTCATATCTCCTCTTACAATTGGTGGACAATATTTCTATGGTTCGGTAGGCGAAGTGGTTGTCGCAGAACGAATTCTATCTTCATATGAAATCGACCATCTTGTTAATAATCAAACAAGATGGAGCGAACCAACAACGTTGTTTCATTATCAATTTACAGAAACGCAGTTGGAATCTGTTGTGTGCAAAGATATTGGAGAACTACAAATTGACGGAACTCTTGACATCAAACCCACAAACAATATTCAAGAAAATGGTCGGTGCTTAGATTTATCTGTAGATCAAACCATTACAATACCTGCAAGTTCTGACGACAGACTCGCACTCTACGACTTAAATCGAGTTACTCTATCCATGTACATAAAAGTTTCTGAGTCACAAAACACGATTGCTTTAATCTCATTCGTAAACAATTTTGGAATCGAGTTAAATACAAATACAGGAAGTCCACAAACCCTCTTTTTATTCTGGTTTGAAGCGGACACAGGCATAAAACAAACATTAGAGCTGTCAAGTGTACCTCAACTATTTAATCGGTTTACGCATTTTGCGTTACATATCGATGCGAAGAACAGTGTATGTGTAGAGTACATCGATTTCGCCCTGATTGCAACACACTCGATTCCGAATCTCAACATTAAACAACATAACGAAGCTGTTACTATAGGTGGATTTAATGCATACTTAGTCGATGTTAGAGCTGATGTTTGTTTAGACACACAACTACCATACAAACCTTTTGAATTTAAACCCATGCTAATATTGGATTGGAGTTTTGATGAATCAAGTGGTACTGTTGTAAACGACGGAAGCGAATTCGATAATCATGGAACATTGACTGTCGACACACAACGTACATTGGATACGTATATGCCGGGAGCAAAAGGTGTTTCGTTCGACGGAACTCAGTCTATGAACATAACCGGTTCGATGTACACAAACATGGTGTTTGACGGGTTCTCGTTTTCGTGTTGGGTCAAACGTACAGTTGACTCTAGCAATATGGAACTCCTCCGCAAAGATACCGCATTCAGTTTGAAAATTCTTGCAAGTGGACGCATACAACTTTCAACACCAAGCGGTCATCAATCCTACGAATCCAACGGCGTTTTAAAAAATGTTGGTGAATGGTCACACATCGGTGTCGTTCTGAATATCATCCATCAAAAAATAACGTTCTATATCGATGGTGTAACAGACTCGAATTCTACAATTACCGACATCACAGAATTTGTATTTAACGATGATATTGATTATGTATTGAGTTCCACTTTTATTGGAGAATTGGACAGTGTGCGCATTTATGCAGGTTCGTTGGACCCACACGCAATCACCGAGTTGTACCGTTCCAATGTACATCGTCAAATGCAAATCGATAGCGGAGAATGGTCGCATATAGCAACAACCTACAATGAACGTATGAACATGATTTGTACCTATGTGAATGGAAACTACAACGGTTGTTACGAAACCTATTTGCAAGATTTCTTATCCGTTGGAAGCAACAACGAGCCAACCTACATTGGAACCGACATTCTGGATGGAGTACTGAACAACAAATTCGACGGAATTCTAGATGATATTCGAGTGTATAATAAAGCATTGACACACCAAAATATCAAACAAATCTACAGCATGTACTCAGAAATGACATTAGACTTAATACAATCCGTTACTCCAACAATGAATCCAACAAGCATCACTGTGGAAGTTACCCTTAACCATGATTCGCTGAACATGATGAATTCGATAGGAAATTTAGTTACAACCTATATATTCATTTCAAATAGAAAAGCGTCTAACGATGTTAGCTTCAGACTATTCCTCGAAAATAAAGACGGATACTCCGTAGACGTGGATTATGCAAAAATACCATACACAAAACCAACGACACCCGTGTTAAGCTCTGATATTGTATTATCAAGTATAGACCTGTCAACGTGTTTGCATTTTCCACTCGAAACCCCATACAATGATCGTAGCATAAACCCATCTCTAAATTTATGGGGACATCCAAAACTTTTTGTAAACGTGGTATCGGTGTATACAAATGATTCAACAAATTTATTCAAGTTCTTGTCTAAAAATATATCGGAACTCGGAAACGTCAACGAATTTATAATCCTTCGTAGCGCTGTATTTACAAACGAACAGTTACATTTCGTCTATGAAAGCGAAATCGAAATTTTGGCAAATATCACCAGCATTTCAGTTGAGGCTGCATTCTTTGAAGAAAATCGTTCGGATGTAACAATCGAGTACTATTATTCTAACTCAACAGGACGATTTTTGACTCCTTCGACGATCACCACAACATACGAATACTCTTTCAAACGAGTGGGTCCTAACGTTGCAACGGATTATGTATACTTTCACCTTACACATTTGACGTGTAAAGGCTCGGATGGAACCGATCTATTGTATTCAATTGAACTGATAGATACGAATGCTTTGTTAATTGGTATCACACCAGGCGGGACAGAAACTCTCAACGATATTCTCACAGACTCAAACCTTGCTACAGGACTAAAATACGATATCACCACCAATCCGAACATGAACGCATCTCCAGTGCTGTTGTTCACATTAAAAACAACTGTTCCAATAACATCCGTCGAATACACTTGGTTCAATGAGTCGTATGCTCCCGCGATGGAAATCTCGCACAATAGCACTGTGATTGGACCTACTCCAGCAGGTAGTACGGGAGGTACTGGACAATTTGACCAAACGATAACTTTATTGTCCATAAGTCATTATCGAATTGCGACTACATTTACTCTATCTACATACACCGATTATTATGGAAACATTGACCAACCGTTTGTTGAAGGAACAACATACAGAACTCTATTTGTATACAAGGTAACAAACGCATTAGATGAAGAAAATACATACTACGACGATAAAACCGCACTTGCAATAACATTGAGTATTCAAAGGGAACCTTACATAATGAACACTTCTGGAGGGATTACTTTTACTTCAGAAAGCCCAGTGTTTGACTTAGAACCTGTGAGCGCTTCTTCATACGAACACGTCATTATGACCAGCTCTTGTATCATCCATCAGGCGAGCCATACCCATGTGTTCATGTACACTGACTCTTCTGGAACCATTTCGTATTCTTCTTCGAGTACACTCAATTTGACATCGCTGACTTCTTCTGAGTTCACAATTCCAGACGACCTTTTCGTATTGTATATGGTATCATCGATTGGAGGCACGAGCACATTGTGTGTGGATACTACAAACGCAACTATAAACTGTTTTTCTACATCAATTGATAACATGAACCGTCTGACATCATCCCCTATTCCCACAGATCTCCTGGATGCTGAAATCACAGGTATCAACTTTCCCGTAATTGATTTTAACACCAAATCCGTTGGAGGATTGTCCCCACACCCAGTTCAAGCAAACATCAGATCGTTTGTTCCAATCGAATTCTCATGGATTACTGAAACATTTTTCGTGTACCCGTCAATATCACCTACAAACGATCAACGTTGTGATATCCATATCTATATCAAAAACATAGACACGAATACATATGTTGCTTTTGAAGTGCTGGATCAAGCCTTGCAATTAGTAAATGGAACCATGCGAATCAATGATATTAGGATTCAAGGAGAAACCATACTGATCTTCGATAACCGTCCATATGTAGCAAATGACGAAAGAACCGTTTCACCAGAAATTGTAATACAGTTTGATTCTATCAAAGTATACAAATATGTAAGGTATGTTGCACCTTCTGTACCACCAACAAATATCCTGGAAACATTTGGGGGTGAACAATTATCATTTGACGGTAGTGGTACATTCGAAAACTCTGATTCGACTAGAACAACATACAACTCATCATCACAAACTCTCACAACATCAGGAATGGTACATTTATTATCAGTAGAATCATTTCAATTACCGTTATACGTCGAATGTGAAATGCAAAACACTGACAGCCAAGCTGTTTCCATTCTTTTAGCAAACAATATGGGTACAAGTACAAATACTAATATGAAATATGAACCTGGTACAGTGGCGTGGGGAACGGGTTCTTTTACAGATGATTACACTGTTGGTATGAACGGTACAACGCTACGTCAAAATGATTCGACATCATCTAATTCAAAAAAAATGTCTGTTTATGTTGACGAAAATGTGATCATTATGTTTGACGATAATGTTGAAAAATACCGTTTCTCAAAAAATGATTACACATTTCCAGACTGGGCTGTAGCTGGAGGCACTGTTCGTGTTGGTATATGGAGTTGGGATAAGGGCACATACAATAATTTCAAGGTTATACCGTGTTCTAACCCGAACTTTTTTGTTCATCAACCAAACATTACTCAATCAACATTCGTACTTAAACAAGTTTTAGACATCAATTCAATATTCAAACACGTTCATAGCATCAACTCACCGTGTATTTCGTTCAATTCCAATTATCTGGTAATTACTGGTGTCGACAAACTGAACCCTTCTTATTTGAATACAAGCATTCTCAAATACTCCGAAACTGAGTCCCAATATGAATCGTTGGTTTTAAACAATACGTTGAGTGTAAGCACTTCATTGGAAAGCACTCCGTCACTATACGGAAACGTTATTGTGTTTCCGAGCGGCAGTTACATCGAGATTACCGATACCGGATTGAACACTGGCTCATACAATCCGAATCCGTCTTCAGTCACAAATACGGCTTGGGTGTCAATCTTCCAGAATCAAGTCATCCATAAAAAAGACTCATTCCAGTGGGGACATCAAGCGATTGTATTGGACTCATCGTTTGCGTATGACCGTGCGACTTTACTCACAACAACCACCAGTTTGCCTCTCCAGCTCATTCAATCTGTTCATTCCGACTACGAAAGTGGATCTTTATCCATAACCATTTCAAACGATTTATCAATCTATTATTCTTACAAAAATCAAGTCTTTCCAGACATATTTGGTATTGTACCAAAACCTGATGTATTAACATGCAAAACCCTTCTGAGTGTGTACAAATTAACCCAACCACAAGTAAAACTGTCGCTTCAAAACAACACATATACAAACGAATCAAGCATCTCTGTCACCGCACAAAACACACCAATTGGATTCCGACTGAATTTGAATTCAAATCCGTTAGTGCAAGTAGATATTGCTACAACCTTCGACAGAAAACTCGCACATAGAGCCTTCTTGTACGTGGGGATATTCATAAATGGTGTCGATTTAGATAGGTACGACGAGTTCATCGTTCACAACAAAGAAGAACTCGATTCGCCAGTTAAACTGACAATTAATAACGTTGTGTACAACCCAACTAACAACTGGTTTGACATCGATGTGATCTTCTTTTCTATAGAACAAACGTTCGTAGAGTATGAGATTGCAATCTTTGACAACGACATTGAATCGGCGTTATTCACAACATACAGTCTGACGGTTGGTTCAAACCAAATCGTTTCAGCTAGTATTCAGCACCCACAACCATCACCAGCGGTGAGCATAGACGAACATACTGTAGTGATTAGAGTAACAATCGATTCAATCACATACTACAGTGAACCTCGCACGTTTTCAAAATTGAGCTCAATAGAACCCTTTGAGATCGCTTTCAACACATTCAGCGTTCCAACCCATTTATCGAATACAACTTTAAATCAAATACAAACGATTCAAAATGAAAACACACCGCTTGTAAACACATGTATACTCGCAGACGATTATCTGATCCAGCAGACCCATGCATCCGTATTCACGATCAATCGATTAACACCAACACACACAGTAAATAATTACGAAAATTTCAACCAAGACTTGGCAACCGTTGACTCTTTTTCTTCGAAACGAATCTTTGATGAAGGAAACAACCCATACAACGTTGAGTTATACACATTCAACTATACAAACACATTCAATGTGTATAATAACACCCTCGCAGACTTTTCAATGGAAACATTGTTATTTAATGCAAAAACATTCCAGAAATCAAACGAGGGTTCATTAAATTATCTAGAAGGCGGAACAACTTTGTATACATCAGGTACACGAACCCTATTATCTCTCAAACGATTCACACTTCCACTGTATGTGGAATGTGAACTAAAACTTGGTAACAGTTATACATCGATACTTATTGGAAACGGATATGAATATGGTGATATTGTTCATGGTGGTATCTCTCATGACATAAATACAATCAAATGGGGAACTGGTATGTGGAATGGTAGTTCAAATGTCAGTTTCAGTCTATATATAAATGGAACAGAAGTTTCATTATATGAAACGGATCCCACAAGAACCGAATATAAAATTTTTGCCTTGTATATTACGGAAGACACTGTCATCGCCTATCATAACGGTATCGAAAAATATAGGTTCACAAGTGATACAACACCGTTTCCCGATTGGGCAGTATCAGGTGGTTCAGTTCGTGTAGGCACATATACGTATAATCAGGGTTATTTTCGTAATTTCAAAGTCGGTCATTCAAATCCATACAATCCATACAATTCACACAAAATGTCCAGTCATCTAAACTTAAACTTTCCATGGCAAAGACGGTTCGACTGTTCCTTAAGCGCAATTGACACATACAAACAAGAGATTCGTACGTTGATGTTTTCAGATACATCCGCAAAGTATATGATGCGTATGGACACATCATCGAAAAGCATCGAAGTGTATGAAACCGAACTTCTGTTCACACATTACGAGTCGGGTGTTCTAGACTTGTCCCAACCGTTGGGTACTGCATTGATTTCAATCAATGATATCGAATTCCCCACATTTTTACAGTCATCCACATCGTCTCACCAACAAGGCGCACACACAAACGCAGGAAAGTTTTCAATAAACAGTTCACAAGCGTCAACAAACCCAATATGTGACCGCAACGTATCTTGGATCACCGATAAATTCTTTTGTTACATGCACGTTAAACATACAACTGATACACATGAAAACCTGTGTGTCGTCGTGTACAATAAAAACGATTCTACATCCGCATGGGAATACTTACAAACCATTGAGATTCCAGATGTAGCGAATGTTCCTAGACGTCTAAATGATGTTTCAATCCGAGGTGATACGATTGTCATTTTTGAAAACAAAGCCGTATCTTATCTACCAGAAGAAGACCCTGTCATTCTTCGTAAAATTGATTTGAACCCAGAAACATTCGATATTTCGTATACATTAAATAGCCCTCAACCATTACCAGCATATCAAAACTTGACATACAACACAATCATTCCGAACTCATCAACGATATATAATATCGATAGCATAGCTGAACTTGCAATAAATTCTGAAACCCATATACTTTCACATGAAACATTCACTATTCCGTTATATGTTGAATGCGAAATTTGCACAAATAAAACAACAGTAATACACATGTTTGCTAGTGATGAAGTGTTTTGGACAGACACCAATTTCCATGATTCTGGTGTTAACAAAGGTGTTTCGTTTGGAATTAACGGAATAAATCAAGAAAAATCATTCTACTACTTTCGTTACTACGGAATCACTGATGGTATTATCGCCCCGATCAGAAGAGAAGGAAACCCAGCCTTTTTTGCATATCCTGTAAAAAACATCAAACACACAGACGATGTGTTCAGTAAGATATCTGTATTTATTGACGATCACGAGATAATAATGTATGCAGAGGAAGGAAAAGAAGTTCATCGAATTCAACGGTCTGAACATGATTTGATAAAAGATAAAATAAACGGGAAAATCGGTTTGTATAGTCAAAGTAATAATACGTATATCCGAAACTTCCGTGTTTCCAATCGAAATCCATGGATTCAAAACATACCACAAGTTTCTGTTCCCGAATTCAACAAACTTCATATCTATAAGGTTAACAACAACACAGTTAACAACGCACAGTTTGTGCGTCTACAAACTGAAAGTATGTCTAATATAACATCATACAACGATACGAATACCCAAACCAGCTCGGTATTGTACACACTGTTCAACGGATCATATTTGACGTTTTTGACAAGTCGATTTAATGATCGTTCTTCTACTATAATATTAACGGAATCAACGTGTTCGTATGATCCAAATGATCCAGACCTAGTTACGTTCCATACAGACGACGACCCAAGTGTGTACACAACCACTGGAATCGTCGATGTAAAAACAAGTACCCCACATTATCTGCCTATATACTTCGAATGCGACGTGATTGGAGACATGGGCATTTTATTGGCTCATTCAACAACAAGTTATGAAATAGAACATCAACATTCAGGAACAGTGTACGATAACATAAAAATAGACTTTTTCCTCGAAGAAAAATCAACTGATAGTCGATATATAATATTTGCCGAAATGGAGATATTCGATTCGTCTGGAACTGGAAACAAACTCTATCTCGATCCGCATTTACAAAAGGTTCACTTCAAACCAAACAATAACACCAATTATTCCCGTCGGTCATACAGTGAATTTTGGTACCAAATGGTTGACGGAAAGACAAATGTCAAACCAGGATATGATGATGTTAACGACCGTTTTGAAGTAAATGACAAAATTTTCACCCTTACTGTGCCTTACAACACAGATAAAATAAAAATCTATTACAATAGACCTAGATGGACTCCCAAATGGAGATGTAGCGTTAACGGTTCTTCAACTCATATACTTGTGGATAAACTTTACGCAAATGGAACGGAGATTGCGTATGACAATAATACCGATTACACAGTATATGATGATACAGATATTTCAACCTTACAGAGTAAAATTCCTTACCATCTCATCGAAGGAATTTCAAAACAAATCCCAAAACGGATTGCGGTATATATGGATGAATCCAAAGAAGTTTTGTATGAAGACGACACAGAAATCTCATCAACACATCATTCCACACCACTGTCCCCTACAACACAATTCTTTTTAGGAACACGAACAACGACTACAATTACAAGCCATCTACTAAAATATACCATTAACCAGAACACCCTGATGCAAAACTCCCAAAAAACATTAGCCGCAAAACGAAAACTGCTCATGTCCGCCACAACATGTACACCATCCGACGCCTCAAAAATAACATTTTCGTCAGACGGATTGAGCGCATACACAACCACTGATGTTGTTGATGTTTTAACAAATAACGCTTACCCTCTTCCTATATACATTGAGTGTGAATATTTGAACGATTTACGAATTTTATTGTCGCCACATGCAGCACCCAGTGAGCCCGAAATATATTACAAGCACTCATCAGCCACACAAAAAAACATAGACCTGGATTTTTTCATTCAGGAGTTTTCATACGACGACTATATAATTTTTGCGGATATTCAAATTTTCGATAGTAATTGGAAAACACTCAAACTAGATCCATCTTTACAACAACTTCATTATCATTCATTTCATCAGGCGACCACGGAAAATTTTTGGTATCAACTGACAGACGGGAAAA
>Ga0255777_10001206_pt1 | contig 24595 bp, 20 predicted proteins | sample 101ome_15_FD_179975 | JGI IMG/M metagenome (GOLD analysis project Ga0255777, IMG submission 179975) | Coastal salt marsh microbial communities from the Groves Creek Marsh, Skidaway Island, Georgia - 101402AT metaG (version 2) | ecosystem: Environmental > Aquatic > Marine > Intertidal zone >... | reverse complement strand
ATGAGGTTGACCCTCGTCCTAATTGACGAGTCATGATTCGTCGTTTTGGTGTTCGTAAACCATCTGATGGTTCAAAATATAGTACAGTACGGTAACGGGCACGACGGGGCGACGTCCCGCGGTCTCATCGACCTCGGCGACGCGGCGGGCGACGTCCGCCTTTACGAGACGCGAGAGGAGCGACGATGGCAGCTTTCAGGGTGCGTGCGCGACGAACGAACGACGAACGACGACGATGGATCGAAACGAACGAAACGCGCGCGATGCCGAGGCGGTGGTGGCGGTGTCGGCGACGGCGACGAGGACGCGATCGGCGGGTGGTCGGTCCTTCGCTCGTTGGCTCATTCTGGGGTTTTCCTTCCGTCTGCGTCGCCGGCGCCGGGGAGGAGATCGACGAACGGGGGCGAACGATCGGGTCGCATGAAGGCGAGGAGAGGCGGTGGAACGAATGCGATGGAATGATTGTGGACGAACGACGCGATCGAGGCGAGGGAAAGGGCGCGATCGAGACGCGACGTGCGCGACTGGATGATGATGACATGACGACTGACTTTACGCGATTTCGTTTCTCCCTTTGTGTCGCGCAGTACCACCAATACCAAGTTGTCGGCCGACACGTGCCGACGGAGGCCAACCCGGAGCCGGAGGTGTTCCGCATGAAGCTTTGGGCCCTCGATGCCGTCAAGGCGCGATCGAAGTTCTGGTACGTTGATTCGCCGAGATGACGCGCGAGCGGGGCTCGTCCATCCACCGAGTCGAACCCTGTACGCGAGAGATTTTATCATTTTAAGAGGACGACGACGACGACGCGTCGCGCGAACGAGGTTACTGACGAAAGCTCGCGTTTTCACAACTGTAGGTACTTCATGTCCCGCCTTAAGAAGGTCAAGAAGGCGAACGGTCAAATCATCGCGTGCAACGAGGTGCGTTATTCGAGCGATCGCGATGAAGAGCACAAAGCCCTAAGGCTGAAGAGGCGCCGCGCGCGCGCGCGCGACTATGGAAAAGTCTTTCGAAAACCCGCGACTGACGGCGTTGAAACCGCGTTTTCTTGATGATACGTAGATCTTCGAGGAGGATACCACCACTGTCAAGAACTTTGGCATCTGGATCCGCTACCAATCTCGCACGGGCTTCCACAACTCCTACAAGGAGTACCGCGAGACCACGATGAACGCCGCGGTCGATGCGCTCTACGAGGAAATGGCTTCCCGCCACCGTGTGCGCTCTTCCTGCTTGCAAATCATCAAGATCGCTGAGGTTGCCGATTCTGATGTTCGCCGTGAGAACACTCGCCAGTTCACCCAAGACGACTTGTCCTTCCCGGTTGTGAACAAGGTCATGCGCCACCCGAGCAAGGCGACGAAGACGACCTTCAAGTACAACCGTCCGAACCACGTTACTCTTTGAGCGTGTCGCGAGGTGCGACAAGGACTTGTATAGGAACACGTAGGGCGTACTATTTTACGCGTTACACTAGTATGGGTGAGGGTGAGAAGGCGTAGACGCAGCGCATTTAACTTGTAATTGTTAGCGTCTCGTTACTAAAAAGAAGTCACGGCGTCAATGTTGCATTTTTTTTTCTGTGCATGTTTTTGACAAATGTTTCTGCTATCCTTTCGAAATGCGTTTCCGCGCACGCGGTGACGGACGTTGTTATGCAAGGTAGATGAAGACGTTTGGATTTTCTCTGTCACGTTCGATAAATTCTCTTTCGATGAGACTCTCAATTTGTTTCTTGATCAACTTGACGTCGGGAAGAAACTTTTGCTCGAGTTGAGCGACCACTTCGATGATGAGTTGCGAATACGCCAACGATTTGCGAGTTTTCATCGTTCGTACGACAGCCGCATCAATAGCAAGTCGTCGATCGTGCTCAACGTGCTCGATGGTTGCCTTCTTGTCGTCCAGTGGAGGATTCGGAATGCGGATCCGACGTTGTCTATCAGTAAACTTTTCATTGAAGGTGAAGACGTCGTCAGATCCAATCGTCTTTCCTTCCGGCGTTTTGTTGAGGATTTTGTACTTTGAGCACGCTAACGAATGTAACGCACGTTTCACATCGTCTTCCGCCATCTTGGTCAACTCTACCGTCTTTTGCATCGTCAACTCCTTCTCAGTTCTAAAGAGCAAAAGAACAGAACACTGCAGCATGCTGAGCAAGAGTTCTTTCGGCGCCGCGTCAAACCCGACCATCAACGTGCAAGTGCTCATGCCATGAATCCAGGTGAGCTTACGGCCAGACATGCGTTCCGCGTGGTACTGCTCAAACGTGGTGACGCACTGCTCAAATTCGTCAGCGAGCTCGAGATTGATAATTTTGTACTGGGGCCAGAAGCCGTTGGTCAACACCGTGACTGATAGATCCGTGGCGGGCTTACGCGCCGATGGTGAATCGTCGATCCATTTCTCAAAGTTCTCCTGAGTTTCTCGCGTCAACTGCAAGTCGTTTACCATGCCCTCCATTCGGCTCGTAAACTGTGCGCCGCACTGCGTCTTGAGCTTGCTCAAAATGGAACGTTCGTAATCTTGACTCGCAGAGGAATCCCCGAGGAGACGTTTGGCAAGCTTCTTGCGATGGAATTCACCAAACATATCCTTATCGCTGACGTAAGCTAAGAGTTTTACGATTTTGTCCAGTGTCTGTTCCATTTTTTCATCGCTCAACTTTTCTGCTCCACCCTTTCGCAGCAACTTATCCGCAAAGTCAGCCAAGAGTTGCGCCGTCGAGTTCCCGGCGACACCCTTATTACAAAAAAATTCAAACGCCTCCTTGAGGGCTCGATTGAACAAATGACTACCACTGAAACATTCGTTGACGTATCCACTATATTTATCGTACAGATCAATCGCGCTGCGCGTGAAAGTTTGTTCGACAGATGTAGAAATCTTCTCCCCCTTCTTCGCGTTTGCCACCGCCTTCTCTGATGACTGCACTAGATCGATACCTTCTTTCGTCACGTGTTGCTTGAACTTTTCAGCTATGGGCTGTAAACCTTTCGGTACTGAGCTAAAGAGGCGGAACATGCGCGCCAAGTCGCTGACTTTATCTTGCATCAAGAGCGCCGAGCATCCGCTATTCTCTTTATCCAACAACTCGGTCTCAAACTGCTCGAGCAGGTGATGCTCAACCTTTGCGATCAACTTGGCTTCCGTAGTGCGATCGAGGTACTGCTGCACGCGCTCACGCTCGCTATTGAGGCATTCCTCCGCCTTGATGAGATACTCGGGGCACGAGTCCTCGGCAATCCACTGCGACGCCTTGCGGCCGTAGAAGGCCGCCGTGTGCGCGAGAAGATCCTTTTCAAAGTCGTTTTGATACGCCTCCATCGTCCCCATGCCCATCTGCACGAAAATACCGGTGATATTTTTGATCAACACTCGATCAACCTTCTCTCCGTCTCGGTCTCTGTCGATCAATTCGAGCACGGCGTTCTTCATGTTCACTTTGACTTTTTCGTAAACCAAGCTGCGAAAGCAGTTGATACCCACGTCGTTGAGAGGAGCGATGTGGTGTCGTTGCACGTAATACCGATCCAAGTAATTGAAAAACCTCGACAACCAACGAACCATGAGCTTGTGGTTGTCCCACCGCGTCACCAAACTCTTCAGCATGTACTCTCCCTGCTTTTCTTCGAGCGTCGGTATCACCTTCTCCTTGATGTACTGGTTGAATGAAAACTCGTAGCGATCGTAGAGCTCTTGCGAGTAGTCGTACGGTTGCTTCTGGGTGCACATGTTGTAAATCGTCCTGTTGAAGCGTTCAAAAACGTATCCATTCATCCACCGCGTCAGTCGATCGCGAACCCGCGCGCGAAACAAATTTCTCTCGCGACTAAAAAAGTCTCGTCGGCGTCGAAAACGAAAACGTACGTATACAGATTCATGTACTCCTCCGACGTGAACGACTCGCCATCCTTCTCATCCAACAGTCGTCGAAGTTTCATAATCCCTTCCTGTGTTTCGTCGCGGCACAAAAAAATCCCAACCAACCCGTCAGTCGATCCGTTCGAGTCGTCCCGTCCTCGAGGCCACCCCTACGCGTCCGCTCGCTCCGCGCGCGCCCCTCCGCTTCGCCCGCCCCGCGTTTTCACCTCCTCTTCCCGCGCCCGTCGTCGACGTCGTGTTTACGCACCTGCATGAACCCCCATCCTTTCTCTAGCGGTATCACCCGCCGGTCCCCCGTCGCGCTCATCCCGTCCGTCCCGCCCCGCTCCGCGCCCCGCTCGATCCTCGCGTTCGTTGAAAGTTGAAACGCCTCCCTCCGTCACTCCGTCCGTCCGTCACTCCGTCCGTCCGTCCGTCCGTCCGTCCTCACGACGACGACGACACCGACGACCGGGTTCGACTCGATCGAGCTCGACGACTCGCGGACACAAACGCGACGACGCTGACGACGACGACGCTGACGACACTGACACTGACGACCGGGTGGAAGTCGAGTCGAGTCGAACCGAGTCGAGTCGAGTTCGGACACCCGGGTGCGCCCCACGCACGCACGCACTAAACCCTCACCCTCGGACGATCGGACGACCCACGGGTGGTGCCCATATTTACATCAGCCGTTTTTAAAAAAAAAGTAAAAAGTGAGCACCGCCGGTGATAAAAATCTCCAGCGTCCGTGTACTACGTACGGGGAAACAGTGAGAGGCGAGATTAAAAAAATCTCCAGCGTCACCGTCGCCCGGACCGGTGCGCGCGTGTACTACTACGTACGGGGAAACAGTGAGAGACGATTAGATTTTAAAAAAATCGGTCGACCGCCCGTCCAGGCCTCCGCCCAGCCTCCGCGTTGCATTTCAGTCCGCGACGATGGCGACGATGGCGACGATGGCGACGGCGACGGCGGGACCACCGAGCGCCGTGCGCGTGGCGTACGTCGTGAGCGAGGAGGGACAGTTCGCGGAAGCGTCGGCGACGTTCGCGTCGAGGAAAAACGCGCGGCGGTGTCGGGTGCTCTTAGGGGCGGTGCCGGTGCGAACGACGCCGATTCAGGGCACGCTGCGAGAGGTTGTGGAGGACTTGTTGGAGCAGGCGCACGAGACGTTATTCGCGACGAAAGGGAGGACGGGGAGGAGGACGACGGGGGGGTCTGGGAGTCTGGGGTTTGGGCTTGGGAGTAGGGCGTCCCCGTCGTGGGACGAAGGGGGGGGGGAGCGAAGGGAGACGGCGACGGACGTCGCCGTCGAGGCGCTGCGGAGAGGTTTGGGAGGAGACGTGCATTACCTGTTGGTGGATGCCCAATCGCTCGGTTTGAGCGCGTTGAATGGGTTTCCCGGGGCGTGTCACGACAGCGCGCTGTGTAAGCTCGGGGCGGGGGGGCTTTGGGACTTGGTGTCGAGACACGCGGATAGGCGAGCCGAGTTGCGCTTGGCGCTCGGAGTGCGGTGCTTGCGCACCGGCGAGTCGTGGGTGATTGAGGAAACAATGTCGGGAACGGTGGTCGAGCCGAGAGGGATAGCGCCGGGCAGGTGTCTCGCGTGGAGCGTGTTTCTAAAGGATGGCGAAAAGAAGACGCTAGCGGAGATGAGATTGGATGAGCTGGTGGCGACTTCGCATCGGAGCGCGGCGCTCGGGCGCTTTATTCAATTCGCCGCCGAGCGACAAAACGTCACATTGACGAGCGTCGACGCGCCGAGTCCGTGGCTCTCTTCCGACGTGCCGTTGGACGTGCTTGAGCGGAACGATGATCCCAACGCAGCGCTGCTGCGAGCGATGGCGCCGCGTCTAGAACGAAGTGCCAACTTTGAGGCGCGCGAGCGAGCCACGGCGACCGAGACGACGGCGCCGTCTAAAGTTACAAAAAAGCAGTCCGACGGCGACGACGCTCACGGCGCGATCGATGACGACACAATGCTTCGTCACACTCAAAGAGAAGAAACCGCGCAGGCGACGGTTGCCACCGGATGGGAGCGAGTTCGACAAGAGCTCACCGAGCCGTTTATGAGACAACTTCGTAACGTGGCGCGCCGCAAGCGCGATAGAGCGGCGGCAAAGAAACGACGGATCGCCGCCAAAGAGATGCGCTTGCGAGAAGAAAACATGAGAAAGAGACAGATGGTAGAAAGAGATGAGTGGTGGAACCAGTAACTGTAGATTCGACGCGCCTAGACGAGCACGCGCATCGTAGACGCCGCTCCGCCGTCTTGTCTGATAATGTCCTCATTAGATTCCATCAAAAGAATGACTCTTCTCAATGCCAGTCGGTGTCGAGGAGGTACGTCTGTACGAATAATAATTATAATTGCTATCTATAAGTCGTAAGTTACGCTCCAAGTTCTGTGAAAATCCGTCTTGAACCCCCAGTTATTTTCACGGACGTGCGCGTACGGCTTCTTCTTCACCAAGTCGTAACCGAGTCTCAGCCTCAAGTCTTGATCCTCTTGGAAATTAAAGACTTTGTGCGTGAGTTCAACCGTACCTTGAACCTCGGGTCTGTGTACTTTAGCGCCGTAAGACACCTCCCCCTTGAATTCGAGAGTGCTCATTCCATCGCGAGAAGGCGACACATCGAGCGTCTTTCTCACGCGAGCCCCGTAGCGCACATCGTCCCTCCTCGTCTCGTATGTCAAGCCGATGTCAGCGCGATCCGGTACGAGCGGCGAACAATTAGAAGGCGCAAAGAAACGTTTTCGCACGTGGGCTCTGCCGTCCATGCGCCCATCCTTCGTATCCAAATCCCCGGATACCTGCGAGAACGAACAACGAGTCGCGTCAGGTTTCAACCTCTTTTGGAAGAGCGAACGCCGCGAACGCGCGCGAGAGAGCGAACGAACGCACCGTGAGGACGAGGTCGTCAGAGCTAGTGAATCGTTCCTTCGCGAATAGCGAAAGCGAACGCGAAGCGGAATCGTAGCGAAGACTCGTCTCCATCGTCTAAGCGAACGAGAGTCAGTGTGTGAGGGCGGGGCAGCAGGGGGGTGAAATTTTGTCTGGGCAAACAGAAATACAGAAGGAGAGACGGATGGAGTCTTAGATTCAAAGTGATTGTTTTTGTGTTACAACCGCGCACGTGGTTCATGAGCTTGTTCGGTGATCGACGTCTCCGTCGATTGATCGCTCCAGTCTCTGGACATGCGCGCGCTCGGTCGCTTGCCGCTAGCGAAAAAAAGTATGCATTCGGTCAAGTGTTCTTTCACTTCGTGTCCTCCCTATATTTCTTCAATAATACCCTCTTATATTCCTCCTGATTTTGCCAGAGCTGTGCGGCGTTCACATTCAGGGGTGAATCGTTATTCGGCTCTCCGAGAAGAGACTGAATGCTAAGCAGAATGGTACGGACGTTGTACACGGGCGACCATTTCTCCTTGAGAATATCGAGGCAAATGTTACCGTATTGATCTACGTTTGGATGAAAACACGGCGTCTCAAACTTGACAGTCGGTGCTTTGAAAGGGTAATCGTTCGCAAAGGATAGCGTGAGCTTGTACGAAAGGCTCTCATACACCTAGTGATGGAGTGCGAGCGCTACAACGTCAGTCCACTGCGGTGTCTCGATTTTTATCACGAACACGACTCTTGGTTGGTTTGTCACACTTACCGTTCCAGCTGCGCCTTCAATAGTTCCTACCCAAGAAAAGATGTTATCCCCGTCCGGGAATGCGGAAATACCCGCGTCAGCGCTCGTCTGTTTCGCGTGAAACGAGTCGTCAGTCTTTCTTCGCAACTGAGAAGCTTTGCGACGGCAAACTCTGAGAGGGTCAATGCCGGAGCGTGCGCAACGAAGCGACGCCTCGCCGGTTACCAAAGACGTACCATGAGACTCATTAACTCGCTCTGCAATCTTTATTGGCGTCCATGTCGCGAAAGCGCGTTCCAGGGTTAGTCATGTCGGCCGTTTTCGCTTCGTTCGTTACCGGTCGCGCCGGTTGCGACGCGGAGAGCGCATTCGACAACTTTTTTCGAGCGCTAGTGACGCCGTCGCGACGCGCACCTCCTCGCAACAGCGGCGGAATCGCTCGCCGCGGATTCATTTGCGTTTGTTTTCGCCGTCGCTGTCGATCCTCCGGCGATCGTTGTCGTCGCGTTCGCGCTCATGCTTCCTCAACAAAAGGGGAACGGAACGCCGACACACGGGGACCGCGAGCTCCGATGCGACGTCGATCGCCGCGCCAAGACTCGTCGCGATGACGAGAAGATCAAAGAATGGCGCGGAAACGAAAGCTTAAATTTTCGTGCGCGTGATCGCGATTGCACGATCCTCTCCGAACGATCGCGGGCGCGTACGTCGTCGTAAACTGACGACGCCGCGTCACAGCAACCAACCGTCGGGCGCGCTCGCGGTTCCCACCAGCTAAAGGGAGTTGTGTAGTTGTGCAGTTGATTGTATTGGTGTGCCATCGAGTGACAGCGAGAGTGTTATTAGAAATTGAAGAACAAATGAAGTACGGTAATACTTTGTCCGCACACGTCGACGCCTTTATCGCTTGACGACGTTGCTCGTTTTGAAAGCCCAGTTGTGAATCAGTTGCAGGCCGAAAGCAAAACAAGCCAAGTAGCCGCAGGCGATCCATCGATCCTTAAAGGCGATGTTGTACTTATCTTCGACGTACGAAAGTGTGTCGATCGTCTCAAAGTAAGTTCCTCGGAAGGCTTGGATCGTCGGGCAATCACCGGTTGGATAGGGCCCGGTACATCCTCGACGTTCGAACTGCGGCGCGACTACAGACTGGATGGAGTACGACACTGGGTTGATGTAATACGCCCAGCTCCAGTACACTGGGATTTGCGGAAGCGGCAAATAGAGACCTCCGAAAAGGAAGCACAATGGAATGAGCGCCGATGCTCCCGCTTGGGCCGTCTCAATAGAGGGACAGACGCAAGCTACAGCCTGTCCAATGCTCAGAAAAGTGAATGAGACCAAAAAGTTGACGAGAATGTGAAAGAAGAGACGCTGAGCAGTCGGAATCATTCCAACCAAAAAGTACATGGGCAGCACAGTCGTGAAGCTCAGCACGACGATCCACGGAATCTCGATGACGGCTTGCGAAAGTGCAAATGGAATGGCGTCGTACATGAAGGAGCTTCGCTCGCGGAACGCTACAGCGCGCTCGCGCACTCGCACCGGCATAACGCTATTCATGCAGATGATGCCGGTGAAAATTGTCGTCATGAAGACGCATGCCACCATTGACTGAACACCAGCTTCATCCGAAGTATCCAAGTCAAGGTAGATGACACCGAACAGGATGAAGAGGATGGTAAGGATGGTAATGCGACCGCAGTTGTAACCGATGTCCCGAAGTTGTGCGTTGTTATTGCGCGAGAGCAAAGCACTAAACTGGACGTTGAAAGTGCGCGCATACGGAGACGTGAACGCAAACATCGGTTCATTTGCACCACGCACGCTGATCTCCTGAACGATTTCACTCGCTTTCTTCCCTTGCTCGCTCGCGTTGAACTTTTTGTCGAGAAGCATGCCGTCAAGCGCAACGCCGCTACCGCTACGCCTCATACTGGCGCTGCTCTTCTTTTTATCCGCCGCACCACTGGAATCGCTTCCTCCGAGAACGTCGAGCATCCAACTCGCTGGGTTCATTCCTTCGGGAAGTGCTTGAGCCATATTCAGTGACTGTAAGTAGTTCACCATGCTCGAACCGCCGACTCCAAGCTCGCCAAAATAAACCTGGTAACCCCCGCGCTGCAAAAGGAGCATGTCGTCAAACATGAGGAAGATTTCCGTCGAGGGCTGGTGAATCGTGCTAATCACGGTGCGCCCGAGAAGAGCAACCTTCTTGACCTCCTTCATTACGATGAGTGCGCTTCTCGCATCTAAACCGGAAGTCGGTTCATCCAAGAAGAAGACCGGAGCATTAGATACGAGCTCCACCGCCACGGTGAGCACCTTTCTCTGACCCGGCGCGAGTCCGTTATCGCTTCCCGCCGTGCCAATCATTCTATTCGCGATAGAATCGAGCTCTAAGATGCTAAGCGCTTCGTCCACGAAAGCATGGCGCGTTTCACTCGAAATACTCGAGTCTAATCGCAGCTGAGCGCTGAATTCGAGCGCTTCTCGAACAGTTGTAAATTCGTTGTGCAAATCCATTTGCTCGCAATACGCCGTCAAACGAGCAAACGTCTCCTTTTTCACTTCGTGACCATTGAGTTTGATTTCACCGCTTATAACTCCCGTGTTCTTGCGTCCAGCAATCACATCTAAAAGGGTCGTCTTACCAGCTCCAGAGCTTCCCATCAGAGCAAGCATGCGACCAGGCTGAGCGGCTGAAGATATGTTGTGCAACAGCTGTTTGGAAACTGTCTTCTTCGACGACACAGCTTCGCTCGGTGCGCCCTTGTCTTCACCATTGGACTTTGGAGTTGCGTTGGCGACTTCGACCGTGTAGCACAAGTTCTTCCATGATATGGCCATGGGCGTGAACTTCATCGCTTTTTGGGCGGCGGCGACGTCGAAAATCTGGACTGACTCTTCATCCATTTCTTCCTTATCTTCCGTTCTCGTGGAACCGATGTTGCGTTGGATTCTCACCTTGTACAGAGTGCGCAAACCGCAAACGAAGCACAGGGCGAAGAAACCAAGGCAGAAGGCTGGACCACCCCAAAAGTATTTTTTGTTTCCACTGACCCCGACCGTTTTGAGGATGATTTCCCCCATGTCCGAGCATGGGGTAATCAAGCCTTGGTCGCAGAGTTCTTGCATCGACGTGTCGCTGTACTGAGGGTTGTTGCTGACGTACTGTGCTGCGGCGATCGGGTCGTTCGGCACCAGGATCTTGTACTGAGACGATAAGAACTCGTTTTGACACAAAGAACGCAGACAGTATGCAAAGATGGAGCACCAGTACATGAATTTGAGACCACCCATCTTCTCTGGGCTAATCAGGAAACCCGCGAAGAGAATCATGACGGCAATGAACGGACCAGGATAAGTCTGAGCAACCTCCATGGTGGGGGAGACGAGTGCGATAACACGGAAAAAAGCCGCCATGGCAACGTTCGCGAGGAGCAGCTGCAGGTAAAAAAAGGCCCAGTTCGAAAAACCAAGACTGAGACCAACCATCGGGTACAGTGCACAGCTGAAAATTAACGTCTCCAAGATAGCGATAGGAAGGTGCACCATGCTCCAGGATGCGAGATAGGCCAATTCCGGAAACAACTTGGAATCTAAATGCTTGAATGCAACGTACTTCTGTTCAACGCTGAACGTTAACTCGGAGAAGTTGGCGAAAGAAATATGCAAAATGCAAAAGAGCAACATGCCAAGTTTTTCGAATCCTCTCTCGAGTGGCAAATCAAACCAAACAGAGCCGAGGACGAGCGACGTCACGACTGCGCCGAAAATGCGTGCTTGTAAGAAGAGCTTGTTTCTCACCGTCACTTGGGCTTGACGCTTGAAGACAGACTTGTAGTGTTCCATGAATGATCGCGGATAGGCGAGCGAGTATTGTCCCTTTGCAAATGGGGTCTTCAGTTCAATGCTGTCTGGCCCACGCGTTGTTTGAACGCTGCTTTCATAGGCTGACGTCTTTCTCCACGCATCAACCATCGTTTGAACACTCGTCGGAATGTCCTTGGTAACTTTGACGCCAGCCTTGTTGAGGCTCTCCTTTGGGGAAACGAGAAGAGAGATGAGCCAGTCTGCCAAGTCTTCACCAGATTTGGCATCTGGTGGCACGTAACCAAGGCTGCTGAAATGATCTTTAACGCGGTCCATGGGACCGTGGTACACAGGTGCGCCTTCTTTTAGCAAGAGGACGTCGTCAAAAAGCGAGACAACTTCCGGGGTTGGCTGCAAGAGTGCGGCAATGCAGGTCCCGCCAGTCTTCTGCGACCACTGCTTCAAACCCGCAATAATGTTGTAAGTGACCGCGGCGTCGAGGCCTGTGGAGATTTCATCCATACACAAGACTTGAGCGTTTTTAACCAACGCCTCAGCGATCGTGACTCGCTTTTTCTCCCCGCCCGAGACGCCCCGAATGAGGTCGTTTCCAATAATCGTATCCTTGCAACCATCCAAGTTCAACAGCTGTATAACCTTGTCAACCTTCTCTTCGTATCCAGCCTTCCCTACATCGTCGTCCGGCACCTTGCACGCGTTTTCGTGCGAAAATTTGATCGTCTCCTTCACCGTCAGGAAAGGAAGGTGTTCGTCGAGTTGAGTCACGTACTCGCAGAGACGGTTCAACGATATGCCCTTCTCTTCGAGTTGTTCCTTGGTGAGACCGCAATACTTAATCTCTCCCTCAATCGGGAGAGGGTTAACACCGGCGATGGATTTGAGCAAGGACGATTTCCCGTGTCCGGGAGGAGCGAGCACGAGCGTCAAACTTCCTGGGCGGAAGCTCGTGCGCACGTTTTGCAACACCGGCAACGAGCTCTTGCCTTCGGCACCCTCCGTCCCATCCTTCTTCCCTTGAAACACGCCCGCGATCGATTTGAACGGCGCAAGCGCTGCCCCGGCGAAGACTCCCGGCACCGTCTGCACTTTGCGTTCCGCTTTCGCAGCGTGCAGCTGAAGCTTGCAAGAAAAGTCGCAGCTCACCTCAACCTCCGGCAGCGCACCTCGCGACTCGCGCTCCGCATCGAGCTGCGCGACGAACGCGGCGAGTCGATCGACCGGGGCTCCGCTCATCGAGTTCGACGTGACCTACGACTTTCACGACTTTCGCGCGCACCAGTGGCGCGGGCGCGAGTCTCGTCTCTTCTCACGTTGGGTTGACTACGTCACGCGGTTTTTTCGGGTTTTTGCAATCGCATCGCCCCACGAAAAAAGCTAGCTCTCTGGCGTCGCTAATGTTACATGTTACAGAGTCTCGCACTAAAGTGTTGAAGGGTCGTCGCGACTAAAGAAACGAATGTGAAAGTCTACAGCAAATCGTCTGCGACGAAGTTTGCGCCGATCCCGAGAAACCGCCATGGCAAAGTAGGTACTTGGCTGAAGACGACGCCACGACGCATGCACTCATGCCTTCTCGCCCGAGAAGCGCGCAGTCATCGATATATTTGGTCCACGATGCACGTGAATCATTGATTGAAGCGCGAATGTTCAACGTGTACGCATCTTGAAGAGCACATTCATGATTACCTCCTCCGATTACGAATAAATGGTCTCCAACTATGGCTGAGGCGTGACTTGCTCGAGCGCACGGTTGCGTGTCGCCGACGGCTTCAATCGTCGACCACGTATCTGTCTCCACGTCGTACACGTCGACGTCGGCGCTATTTATGACTTCATTTCCCGATGAACCACCGCATACGACCAGATAACGGTCGTTCCAACACGCTGCTGTATGAGAGCTTCTCGCTTGAGTAGCGTTTGTCAATTTTTTCCACGTCGAATTGCTCGGATGAAAAGCCCAAAGTTCATCTGAGTCGTCACCCGATTTCGAATCTACGCCACCAAAGATAAGAATCGCATCGCCTACAGTTGTTGCCGTGTGCGAAGCCTTTGCGCGTGGTATCTCGCCGCGTTCACTCGTAGATTTACATTGAACGTGCTTCCAAACAAAGCTGTCAGACGTCGTCGCGTAGTCTTCAGCTAAATTAATACACGAAACTGTCATGTTGTATGTCACGGCCGAGTCACAATCGTCCGTCGTCTTGCCACGAAACGCATACATGACTGATCCTATGGTAGCAGATGCGGCGCCAAAACAGAGTGAGCCTGGCCATTTGAGTCCCCTCTGTTGCCACGTGCCAGTGGCAAAGTCAAAACTCCAGAGATCGCCGAGAAGACGCGAGTTTGAGATTGCGCGCCCGTGTGAAATGAACAGCTTGTCGTCTACAACGTTCGAAAGATGCCATGCGCGTTGTGTCGGCGACACGTTGTCCATGAGCGGTAGTGGGGCGAATTCATCGTCCGCAGCATTTTTGAAGAGCTCTTCAAAGAAGGCTGCACTAGAATTTGAGCGAAATGTCAAGACGCGTTGGTGTGATTCAGAAGCTTGTTTGGCCGTCTCTCCGAGCGCACCGCTCGCCAGCGCTCTGTAGTACTCGAGCGCGCATTCTTTTGCCGTCGCTATCATCGCCTTGCGCTGCTTACCATCCATATTTTCGACCAAAATGTCATACCAGTTTTCGTACTCGCTCGAAACGATTTCGCAGTAGATCTCCATGGCGCGTTCCGGACTCATATCTCCCAACATGGCCCACGCGTCGTACGCGAGTGCGCCCGTGGGATCCCATATTTCCCAAGGTCGTGATCCCACGCACGGTCCAGCCGAAGCTTGCCGTTCTAACGCATCTAAGAGCAACGCTTTATCCTCATCGAACAACGGTCTCTGTCTCATCCAGTCGCCTGCGTGGCCTTCTTTCGACGTCTCCACGGCGTGCATGATTTCTCTGCCGACCGTCGCGACGCCCGCGGACGATTTAGACGACGACGTCGTCGTTTCACCCGAGGTTGGCACTGGCATCACTCGGGTGCGAAAAGCGCACGCGAGGTAGAACCGTTCTGGACCTCTCATCTTGCCGTGCGCGCTCAACTGTGCGGTCTGTTGAGGCTACGAAGGACGGACGACGCGCGCGGTCGCCCTCAGAAGCCACCGCGGCCGAGTCAGCGCGGGTGGCGCGACGCCGGACCGGTGCGAGATGGTCCCCGAGGGAATGTCTGAGAAGATTGCGTTCGTCAGCGACAACCCGGGCACGACGTTCGCCGAAGTGAGTGCGGTTGTCGCAGCCTTTGTCGTGGCAACCTGGTTGCGCATCTCTGCCGAGAGTTATTTTGCCGAATCGACGTCTCGCTCGCTGAGAATCGCGCTCGATGGGGTCCTTTCGGTGATTCCATCATTGGCGTGCGTATTCGCGACTGAGTTCGCGACGAGCGTTGCAGTCATCGTGGGGAGCGCGTACGCGCTGAAGCGCTTTGGCGCAACCGTTTCGGTTGGCGCAACTGTATCGAAAGAGATGTATCTGAGCGCTGTGACGCTGTACAGGTTTACTTTGACGATGTTGACCGTCGTGGCAATTTTGGCGATCGATTTCACCCCTTTTCCTCGCCGCTTAGGCAAGACGGAAACGTACGGCGTGTCGCTCATGGATATCGGAAGCGGCTCGTATGTCTTCTCTTCTGGACTCGTCTCGCGCTTTGCTCGAGGCGAGAGACGGCGTTCTCTCGCGAAGAGCACTCGGAAAGTGTTACCATTGATCGCTTTAGGTTTAGCTAGATTGGCAATCACAAGAGCTGTGGGTTACCATCTCATCGAAAGTGAGTACGGACGGCACTGGAATTTCTTCTTCACGTTGGCGGGCGTCAATCTCATGGCTGATGCGCTGCCCTTGCGAGAAGGTATGGCCATACCTGTGGCTTGCCTCGTGTCATTTGCATACCAATACGCACTCAGCAGTGGTCACTTGAGCGAATGGATACTCGAGTCTCCCTCATCTCGTCAACACCCCGTCGAACCTTTGTCGGCATTTGTATCTATGAATCGTGAAGGCATCTTGAGCGTCGTCGGCTACTATGCCATCCACCTACTAGCGAGTGGTACGGGGCGAGTGTTATTGACCATGTTGTCTAAACAGAGAACAACATCGATCCGTTGGACAGTATCAGCGTTTTCGATGTGCATGATTGCGTGGTCAACGGCCCTGTTTTTGCACTCGTACGTCGAGCGCGTTTCTCGTCGCATGGCAAACGCCGCATACGTCGCCTGGGTGGCGGCGTACAACCTCCAAGTTGTAGTCGCGTTCGTTCTTATCTTGCTGATCAGTTTTGGGGGATCCTCATCGAGCTTTCAGATTCCTCGATTATGTGCCGCTGTGAGCGACAAGCAATTGGTTGTCTTTCTCGTGGGCAACTTGCTCACGGGAGTTATCAACATGAGTTGCGATACTCTCGCCGTGAATCCTCCACGCGCATGGGTCATCATGCTGACTTACATTGGATGCATTTCGGCAGCGGCTCTAAGGGCGATGAATAGATGAATATGATGTAGCGTTTCGTTTCAACGGTTGAGTGTATTGATATCAAGTCTATAGAAGTTTACTAAAGCTTTTCCAATTGTTTTGCCGCTTCAGCGGCACGCTTCTTTGCGGCGCGCTTCTTTGCATTCTTCTTCGCAGCGGCGGACAGCTCCTCACCACCTGCACCAGGCGGCCCGTCTGGGGTCGCGCTCGCGGGAGATTTTGCACCCGCCGCTTTGAATTTACCCGCTTTCATCTCCTCTGCCGATGCTTTTGCGAGACTGAAATTTCCGCTGCCGCTCGTCGCGTGCGGAGGACGATACGCCGTCTTTGCGGCGTGCGGAGGACGATATGCTCCTCCCGAAGAGGCTGCACCCGAGGAAGCTGCACCGTTGGCTACCGAGCCCTCGATGCGCTTGGATGCGGGCGAGATTGGACGATCTTCAAACGTACCCTCTGGCACTGGGCGCCAGAATGCTTCATAGATTTTCTCTCGCTCTTCGTGAAGTAACAGGTCTCCGTTGTACCTCCAAATTTTCCAACCATTGTCGACATTCAGCCGCGGCGCGACGGTGCTGGTCAACAGTCGACGCCCATCGGGAGACCACTCGAGTGTCACTGAGCACGCAGCACGCGTCGAACCGATCGGTTTGTACTTGCCATCCTTCATTTTTTGGAAAAATTTGACATCGCCCGGCAAGTTGCCAAATCCAGCGAGCGCGACGAAACGGCCAAACGGATTCCAGCGCAAAGTGTTGTGCGGACCAGCGCCGAGCTCATACTTTGGCTCACACTTTGCCGCTTTGTAAATAGTCGCCTTAGCTGGCATGAATCCGTACACAACACCAAATTCATCGCTTAACGGAGACCACTGCGCGTCGTGCACGGGTCCTTCTTTGTTGAGAGGCACCGCTCCTTCAAAAGAACCATCCGCCTTGAGGTAGTGCAGACAAGACTCGCCATAGTAGCTCTTATTGGTGGCATCGACCTCGCTCGAGCCTAAAATGAGCACGGCAGAACCGTTCGGGGCCCACATCAAGTCAACCTCATTGACTCGGAAGAATGATTTGCGAGCGACAGCCTCTGGTGTCTCGACGACGCCCGCTTCCGAGTACCGTTCGAGCTCGTAGATGCGAACCGACCCGGGAGCACCCTTCACTTCAGGCACAAAGCAGGCGACGCGCGGGTTGGTCCCAGGCGATATTTTCGCAACAGCGACGGACGGAACGCGGAGTCTCACGTGCTTATCAAAGCCATCGGCCGGTCGAATGATTTGAATCTCGTTTGACACGCACCGAATCGCCGTCGCGTCGTCGTCGCTAAACTGAAAATACGGCCACTCCGCCTTGAGGAACTGCCGCTGGAAAACTTCGTAAACCTTGACGGGAGCGCCTGACGAGCCGCTCAATATCTCATCAATCTTCCACACGGTGAGATTCTTTTCATCCTTCGCGGCGCCCGTGGATGTTTGTTTCTGATAGATGGACAAGTACGTCGAAGCCGGGGAAAAGCTCAGCGCGCTCGCTCCGTTCATCGTCATCGTCCCCTTCAACGCGTGCGGTTCCACCGTCGCATCGTACACGTCAACCTTGGACGCGCTCGCGCACGCAAACAAACGTCCATCTCGAGAGTACGTCGAGGTCACCGCCTCCGTCTCCGTCGGCGCGACGCACGAAGCCTTAAAACCGTGGCTCGAGTACACCGCCGCCGCGTCCTCATCGCTCTTCCCGATGGTGCTCTCCACGTCGTGAAACTTCCAGTGTTTCATCCCGATGGGCGTTCGCTCCGTCACCGTCGAGACGCTCGCCATGGGTTTCCTCGTTTTCCTCGTTCGTCACCCTATCCTATCCTATCCTATCCCGCGACGGCGACGACGACGACGACGACGATGCGCGAGACGCGTCTCGCTCTCTCGCCCGCGCCCGGGTTCTCCTTCCTCAAAACAGAGCGAGACGAAAGTTTCGAGTCGTGAACCGTCAGCCCTATCGACGGACGCGTCGGTCGGTCGAGACCGAGGGTGGAGGGACGTTTCACTCCTCGACTTGGTTGCCTAGGGTACGGTGCGCGCAGCCGAAGCGGACGGAGCTGACGGGCGACGGGCGGGCGACGGGAGTGTTGAACGCGCGCGATGACGCCGCCGTCGATGACGCGGGCGATGCGCTCGAACGCCGCGGTGTGTTCCGCGACGTCCCGGGGAAGCGGTGGGGAGAGAACGCCGAGCGCGGAAGCGGCGCGGAGAGCGGTGAGGTTTCGCCCGTGCATCGACATTCACGACGGCAAGGTGAAGCAAATCGTTGGGTCGACGCTGAAAGACTCGGCGACTCCTGGTGACGCGGGGTCGGAGACGCCGGCGACGAATTTTGAGACGGAAATTCCGAGCGCGGCGTACGCGGAGATGTACAAGCGCGACGGTATTTACGGGGGACACGCCATCTTGCTGAGCAAGGATGAAGCCACCGTGCGGGCGGCGAAGGAAGCCGTGAGCGCTTTTCCGGGTGGTTTACAAGTTGGAGGCGGTGTCAATCCCACGAACGCGGCGGGATTGCTCGACGCCGGCGCTTCTCACGTAATCGTTACGAGCTACGTCTTCAAGAATGGAGCGCTAGACGAAGGTGCGCTGGAAGAGATGGTTCGCGCCGTGGGGCCAGAGAGACTCGTTTTAGACTTGAGCTGCAGACGCGACGAGCGGGATGGGAAATACAAGGTTGTCACCGATAGATGGCAAAAATGGACCGATTTGGTAGTTGATGGCGCTACCATGGAGCGATTGGCAAAGTGTTGCGACGAATTCCTGGTGCACGGCGTCGATGTGGAGGGTATGAAACTCGGCATCGACCTCGACCTCGTGAGGTTGCTCGGCGAGGAGTGTCCCATTCCGGTGACTTACGCCGGTGGTGCGCGGAGTTTGGAAGATCTGGAGCTCGTGAAGAGCGCGGGCAAGGGGATGGTGGATATTACGGTCGGATCGGCGCTTGATTGCTTCGGAGGCGCTCTCAAGTATGACGACGTGGTTGCGTGGCACAACGCGCAAAAGGTGCAAGTGGCGTAGAAAGCAAGCAATTTTTAATAAATCAACCGACGCGCCGGTCTTGAGTGTTTCTGTGAGGGAGCGTGTAAGATTAATTGATGTAATACCAGGGGTGTTCCTCCTTACACTGCCTAGCCTATGTAAGTGTGCTATTTATCGGTTCGCCTTCGCCACGCGCTCCAACTCATCCTTCTTCTTAATCGCGTAAGAGTTGCTCGAAGCCTTCGCCGCGTTGATCAACTCATCCGCCAAGCATTCCGCAATCGTCTTGACGTTACGGAAGGCAGCTTCGCGGGCACCAGTGGTCAACAAGTAAATCGCTTGGTTGACACGGCGGAGCGGGGAGAGATCGACAGCTTGACGGCGAACAACACCAGCCGAACCAATACGCGTGGCATCTTCACGCGGACCCGCGTTAATGATGGCATCGACGATCACTTGGACCGGGTTTTGGTCAGTGAGCAAGTGAATGATTTCCATGGCGTGCTTGACGATGCGAACAGCCATGAGCTTCTTGCCGTTGTTGCGGCCGTGCATCATGAGGGAGTTCACCAAGCGTTCCACGATCGGGCACTGAGCCTTGCGGAAGCGCTTGACGGCGTAGCGGCCCGCAGTGTGCGGGACGTACACGGAGTACTTCGGCTTAACCGCGATGTAATCCTGTTTAAGTAATAAAGAGCGTCAACGGTCAGTATCCAAGACGTTGCGTTTCGGCGCGCACGCGCGGCTTCGTCGACGACTGCGGCCTTTCCGCTAATCGTCTCGAGCGCAGCTGTACGCGACGGCGACTCGATGTGCGCCGCACGCGTGCGTCAAATGCGTCTCAAACAAATCTCGAGTGCGTGTTTCCGAATTGCGTCGCGCAGATGCCCTCCAGACAAGCGGCTATCGGCTCTCGCGTTGTCTCTCGCGAGACGCGACGTCCAGGGTTTTCCGCTGTCACCACGACTGGCGACACCGACGCGAACGCGCGAGTCGAACGGGATGCGGGGCGCAAGTCTCACCTCCAAAGAGATGTCATTGATCTGTTTCGAGCGGTAAAACGTTTTTTACATTCGTCAGTACGCAGTCGCGGCGGCGAAGATGAGCACACGTTCGGACAACGCGTGACCCTAGAAGGTCTGGATCATAGGTGAGGGAATCGCACCGCCAGCGCTCGCGCGACGGTCACGCGCGCAGAGCGATCGCATGCATGTACGCACCTCGACGTCATCGAACGTCCATTTGCCGAAGAGCTTCACTTCTTGCGTCGTCGCCATGGTGCGAGCCAGAAGCGTCTCAGAAAGGCGGATCCGCGCCGAGCGAGGAGCCTCTTGTCAGGGAGAAAGGAGAGGAGTCAGGTGGTCTAGAGGATTAAAGACTCAATGCAAAAAATGATGACAAAATAGTACATACTGTGTTGTCACCATACCCTATGTAAAAGTTTATCTCTAAGATAAATCTTTTGACGGACCGATGGCGCCGACGGCGGGGTGCGTGATGTCGCCACAACAAAGGCGTGACACGCGGCGGGTGAACACCGCCTCGACGAATGGCGGGCAAGGCGAAACCGAAGAAACACACCGCAAAGGAGCTCGCCTCCAAAGCGGCGGCGGCGCTGACGAACAAGGGTGGTGGCGCCGCGGGTCTGGCTGACCGCAAAGGCGGCGCCGTTGGACACGCAAAGTTCTCTTGTCCAGTGTGCAGACAGGCGGCGCCGTCGGAAAAGAGCGCCGTGGCGCACTGGGACTCGAAGCACTCCAAGTTACCGTTCGTCTTTGCCGATTGGAGCGATTTGCACGCCTCGGTCGGCACGACAACCGCCGGGTTGGCTGTAAAGGGTGGCAAGGCTAAGTCGAACCACGAGCTTCAAAAGACAGCCGCCGGACGCGCAGAGCTGGCGAAGAGACAAGAGGAGAAGTTGAAGGCGCAGTTTTAAGTTGAGGAGTCGTACGTTGCCTTAATTTGTCGTTCCACAAAGTCGTTCGAGTGCGGTAGAGATCGATTCGATGTGCAACGAGCAACTACAGTAGCGCTTTTGTTGTAGTGTGTTGTATTCGATTAAATAGTCATGGTAGAAATTTCATTTCAATTGGTTTCCTCCTCCATCACGCCAGTCTCAAGTGCTGCTTCGTCAACGATTCCACGGTGACGCCGGGTGAAAATTCTTCCCAGTCGAAGAACACCTCCAGCATCACCAAGTAGTGGTAGACATCAGTCACACTTTGCGGCTCGAGAAATAAGGCGCCGCAGTGCGCGAGTATCATTTTCATATCCTTCTCTATCGGTGCAAATCTCTTGCAGCGCAATCGCATCAAGAAATCATTGACGAGCAACTGACAGTAATGCACGCGTTGGAAGTGAGGACTTTCGACAGAGGCTCCACCACCCCATTCAATCTTCCACGGCGGCTTTCCGACCCACGAACCGACTCCTTCCTTCAAACTGAAGTGAACGCCACCGTTCTGTCGCTTGGCGAGCAACGCAATCTTCTTCCCAGCGCGAACTTGCACGCCTCTTTCAAGGTACTGCAAAGCTTGTCCCCAGTAATGCTCAGTTTCCTCTTTGTTCTCGTCGACGACTCGTTCATCCGAGTCGGCGACGGCTGTCAAATGTTGCCGAGCTTCTTCCTCAGTGGTACGTGTGTCATCGGCGCATCTGAACTCTTCGCTGCGTGGATTCATCGACAAAGTCTCTTGGACCCGGCGAACGGCTGTGTCCATGGATCTCTTCACTTCGCTGCCGTCGAAATCAGCGGTTATGTGCGCATCTTCGATCACTCCCCCCTTTCCGATGCCCGGAGGCGCCGTAGTGATGGTCTCTTCCTCATCCATGTGTAAGTCAAACCAAAAACAGACGGCGTTCAAGTAGCCGTGCGCAATGGTTTCTACTTTGAGCACAGTCTCTCGACCTTTGCTCTTCTGCGAATCATCGAAAAAGAACTCGAACACCTTCTTCGGCTTTGTCAAAATACGATATCGCTCGTCACGCATGTATGTCCCCTCATATGTGTTGTTCCAACGATATTTGTTGAAAGCACTCATGTTGAAACCGTCTATTTCGCTCGTGTATGCTTCCACACCGGCGCAGTAGATAGTTGCCGCGGCTGGTACGACTGAATACGATGACGCGCAAAGCTTCTTCTTCGCTGATTCGAGAAGAAAGAGTACTTGATCTCCCGTGAGTCCAGAATCAAAGACGTCAAGCACAATCAGGTTCACTCCTTCATAAGGCGTATGTTTGCCGCGCTCAAGAAGTGCAGCGTCGCGCTTGAACACGCTAATTTGCGAGCTTAGTCCGTTTGCGGCGACGTTTCTTCGAGCGATATCAACTAAAGAAGGATGCGCATCGCATGCGACGACTGATGTCGCTCCTTCTCTGGCGGCGAGCATAGCGAGAATCCCACTTCCAGTACCAATGTCCAAAGCGTGCACGACATCGTTTTCATCTTTCAATCGTTTCATTTGACGCGCTATCGCTTCAGAGTAAGCCGTTAATCGATCATGATCTCGGAGCATATGGAAATGATACTTTGGAAAACTGGCGTCGCGTTTGCAAACATCGTCAAATTCTGCGTCTTCCACACTGAATTGGATCCCCACTGTATTATGCGAGCATGTTAAGGGGATTACGTGTCCACTCTGCACTGCAATTTTCCCTGGAAGAAACTGAAGAGCTGCGCGCATGGATGTCACCGAAGACTCGCTCGGTTTCGTAGTTATCTTGATATCATCAATGAGACTCATTTCGTACCAGAACAAGACGGCATTGAACATTCCGCGTTTGTGGAAATTAAGATCTATAGCCTTGCGTTCGCTCGCATCTGGTGGCATTAGAAAGTCGAATTGGAACACTTGCACAGGATCACTCAGCTCGACGTAGGCATTTGGGCAAAAGTCCACGCCATGTGTGTACGTCGGGTGCCATCGATAGTTGTCAATTGCGCCAAGCGTGATTCCATCAAAAGCCGGGGTACGGATATCCACAGCCTGCGCATAGAGCGTCGCACTTGAAGGCATAACGATTGCATCCGGTAGTAGTAACTGGTCCAGAGCGTGACGCATCGTAGGGATGATGCCAGAACTAAGCAAGCCATCGTCAAACACGTCGCATATGCACAAGTTGCACGATATCGGTACGTCACGAAGTAAAGCTAGATCGGTTGGCCTCTTGTATACAACCTTGACCTGATCGTCGGTAAAACCATTGTTCAAAAGATTCTCTTTGGTAGCCATGGCCATATATAACCATCGTTCCGTAGCCGTGACGTGATGTGCTCCATGTTTTAGCGCCAACATGGTGTTCAGCCCAGCACCGCATCCGATGTTCAGCACGCGCGCATCCTTTGCTTCGTCGTGGAGCTTATCAATGGCGATTTTGATGGCTGAAGAGTATTTTTCTCGTCGCTGATCGTCCTGTAAAACTTTAAAGTGACGCTTCGGCACTCTAATATCCGACTGGATCGTCATGTAATTGTATGTATCTTTCAAATGGTAGTCATTCTCTGCTTGAAACGGCGTGAGGAGCTTGTTCGGAAGCATGTCTCTAGGATGAACTCTGTGAAGAGGCGCAGAGTATGGAAGCGACGAAATGCGCTGACTCGAAGTCTTGGTAGAGCTTGGTAAAGCGTATTGTTTCTCTCTCCCTCGTCCGACATACAGGTCGCGAATCACTGCCTGTATCGCTTCCTCAAGTCCACGCTTCAGCTCTTCATCGTTGGGGCACATCGCGAGTCCACTCTCAAATTCAATCTTTGCCAATCGCGGCTGTTGAAGACCGAGAAAGGCGAAACCTTTTCGCGCATACCCTTTAATAAACTGCTTCACCGTTCCATCATCATTCTGAGTTTGCGCGAATCGAGCGTTCGCCAATGTTTGGGCGCGGTGACCGTCCCACAACGCCTCCTCAAACAAGCCCAAGTTTAAGTACGCGAACGCTCGGTTTGAGTGACACACGTACAAAGACGGGTGCGTGACGTTATTCTCTGCGACTTTGCGAAATAACTTTGCATACGAAATGACGCATCGCACGTCGTCTCCGCGCTTCAAGTACTCTACCGCTTCGTTGTTCAACTCTGTGATTGAACGCGACTTGAAAGTCTTGTCGCGAGCAAACTCGGCGTCGCGTTCTCGAATGAGCAGAATGCGCACCTTGGTATCGCGCTCGTCGACTTTTACCTCGCTCTTCTGCGTCTCATCAAACTTGAGTCTTTCATCATCCACGTCCGCGTCTTCTTCATCGTCCTCATCGTCGTCTTCGCTCTCCGAATCCGTCATCTTCACGCCGCGGCGCGCCGCAGCGTTCACATCAGCGTAATAAGCATCATCGTCGTCATCACGACTCGCTGCTTCCATTTTTCGAGCGCCGTTTCCACGCGCACCAGTCCCCGCAGAGTCGACGCGCGCATCCATATCCCTCCGCTCTCGCCCTACGTCGCGTTCCTCGTCCCGTCGCCGTGTCCCGCGGGTTCCCGTTCCGTCCTGCGTCGCCTTCCTCGTCCTCTTCGCGTGCGTTTTTTTCCTCGCGTTCACGGAAACAATGAAAAAAACGGCTCCCCGCGGCCGGGGGCCCGGGGGATGGGGGCGAGACCCCGGGCGGTCACTTTTTCACGGTAGGGGTAGACATCTCTACTCGATGGAGTATTTTTCGCTTTTTCACCCTCACTCACCCATTTTGCCATCGTTCACACACCCGCGCGTTTCCCCTATTCACGCGTGCGTTTCCCCC
>Ga0255777_10001205_pt1 | contig 24607 bp, 27 predicted proteins | sample 101ome_15_FD_179975 | JGI IMG/M metagenome (GOLD analysis project Ga0255777, IMG submission 179975) | Coastal salt marsh microbial communities from the Groves Creek Marsh, Skidaway Island, Georgia - 101402AT metaG (version 2) | ecosystem: Environmental > Aquatic > Marine > Intertidal zone >... | reverse complement strand
ATTGACATATTACAAATCGTCATACGTTGTTCAACTGATAGATCTCTGATAACTTGACCAGCGTACTCTATTACGTAACCTGTTCCGCCTGCCGTTCCAATGGTTGAGATAATTTTTAAAATAACATCTTTTGAGGTCACGCCTAATGGTAATTGGCCCTCAACACTTATTCTCATATTTTTTGATTTTTTTTGGATAAGAGTTTGAGTTGCTAGAACATGTTCAACCTCCGATGTTCCTATACCAAAAGCTAAAGCACCAAAAGCTCCATGGGTTGCAGTATGACTATCGCCACAAACAATGATTGTTCCTGGTTGTGTAAAACCTTGTTCAGGACCAATAATATGTACTATACCTTGTCTGCTATCAGTCACATCAAATAATTCGATACCAAATTCCTTACAGTTGTTCCTCAATGCTTCGACTTGGATTCTAGACTCTTCATCATCAATACCTTTTGATCGATTGGTTGTAGGGACATTATGATCAGCAACAGCGAGAGTATATTCTGGTCGTCTAACTTTTCTATTATTTAATCTAAGTCCTTCAAAAGCCTGGGGGCTTGTGACTTCATGAACTAAATGTCTGTCAACATACAAAAGTGAAGTGCCATCAGGTTGACTATGAACCAAATGTTCTTCCCAGATTTTATCGTAGAGTGTTTTAGACATCAAAAAAGAATTACTTTTTTTCTTCTATTTTAGTTTCTTTATTTTTCGTCTCAGTATTTTTTACTGTTAGTGCTGGCTCCACTTTAGCTTCTGGAGCAGCTTCTGCTTGGGCTTCTTGAGGAGTATTAACTTCTACATCTATCCCAATTTTCTTTTTTATTTTTTCTGCAATACGTGCTGATTTACCAGCTCTGTCCCTTAAATAATATAATTTAGCTCTTCTAACTTTTCCAGATCGCACAACTTTAATTGATCCCACAACTGGACTGAAAGTTGCAAATGTTCTCTCAACTCCTTCACCAAATGAGATTTTTCTCACGGTAAATGAGGAATTTATATCTCGATTTTTCTTAGCAATACAAACGCCTTCGAAGTATTGAATACGCTCTCTTTTGCCCTCTATGATCTTTACACCTACTCTTAATGTATCTCCTGGTCTAAAATCTGGAATTTTACGAGCCAATTGAATTTTTTTTAAATTTTCTCTATTTATATCTTCAATATTTTTCATTTTTTCTAATTTTATATTTCGCCCACAAATCGGGTCTCTGGCGACGTGTTATAGACTCAGATTTGGCTAAACGCCAGCTTTTAATTTTAGCATGATTTCCTGATAATAGAACCTCTGGAGGGGTCTTTTTTTCCCAGACTCGAGGTTTGGTATACTGAGGATACTCTAAAAGGTTATTTTCAAAACTTTCTTCCTTATGTGAATTAGGATTACCTAAAACTCCTGGTATTAATCTCAAAATAGCATCCAATAAAACAAAAGATGCTGTTTCACCTCCAGACAAAACATAATCACCAATACTAAGTTCTTCTACTTTTCTTTTATCAATTAACCTTTGATCTATTCCTTCAAAATGACCGCAGATAATATTGATGTTTTTCTGTTTAGATAAACGTTTAGCTAACGCTTGGTTAAACACTTTGCCTCTCGGCGATAAATAAATAATTTTTTGACTTTTTGAAATATTTCTATCTATCGCTTTTGCTAAAACATCTGGACGCAAAACCATGCCTGAACCCCCGCCGTAAGGCTTATCATCTACGGTAGAGTGTCTGTCCGAAGCATACTTTCGAATATTAATTATTTTAAGATCCCAAAGTTTTTTCTTAAGAGCTTTTTTATATAAACCTACACTAAGAGGACCAGGAAATAATTCTGGATAAAGTGTAAATATTTTTACCTTTAACATTACTAAGTTAACAGTCTTATTTTTTCTGTTCCTCTTTTTTAGCTTCTGGTTTAGCCTCTGGAACCTCTTTTTTAGCATCTGGTTTAGCCTCTGCTTGAGGTGCTTCAGCCTTAGGAGCTTCTTTTTTAGCATCTGGTTTAGCCTCTGCTTTAGGTGCTTCAGCCTTAGGAGCTTCTTTTTTAGCTTCTGGTTTAGCCTCTGCTTTAGGTGCTTCAGCCTTAGGAGCTTCTTTTTTAGCTTCTGGTTTAGCCTCTGCTTTAGGTGCTTCCTTAGTATCTTTAGCTTCCTTCTTTCGTTCTTTTTTTGGAATTGCTTTCATAGGGTTATTACCAGCCTTAGGCATTGGCTTAAGACCTGCCTCACCAAGTATTCGAAAAACTCTGTTTGTTGGTTGGGCACCTTTGCTAATCCAAAAGTCTATTCGTTCTTTCTCAACTGAGATTCTTTCTTTTTTATCTTTAGGTAAGAGAGGATTAAAAGTTCCAATTTTTTCTATGAAACGTCCATCTCTTGGCGCACGACTGTCAGCAATTACAATTTTGTAAACAGGTCTTTTTCTTACGCCACCTCTTGATAGTCTTATTCTTAACATATTACTCCTTTTATTTTAGTTGTTTTAAAATTTCTTCTGGAATGGTCCCGTCTTGCATATTAGGAACCTTGCCTGAAGAAAATCTTTTCATCATTTCAGCAGTCATTTTAAATTGTTTAAGTAGTTTATTTACTGCAGAAATATCGGTACCGGATCCATCGGCAATTCTTTTTTTTCTTGATCCGTTAATAATTTTTGGGTTGTCTCGTTCATTCTTCGTCATAGATAAAATAATTGCTTCATTGTGTTTAATAAAAGCCTCGTCGATATTAGCTTCATTCATTTTGTTTTTTAATTTTCCTACGCCAGGTAACATTGATAGAATACTTTCCATGCCACCCATTTTTTTCATTTGTCTAATTTGTACTAAGTAATCATCTAAACCAAATTGACCTTTTTTGATTCTCTCTTCTGCTTGCTTTATTTTTTCTTCATCAAGATCTTTCGCTGCTTTTTCTACTAAAGATACAATATCTCCTTTACCTAAAATTAAATCTGCAATTCGAGCGGGATAAAATAATTCTAGATTATCGATTTTTTCTCCCGTTCCTAAAAATTTTATTGGCTTGCCAGTAACTTCTTTCATACTCAAAGCTGCTCCACCTCGACCATCACCATCAATTCGGGTTAAAATAATTCCAGTTAAATCAACTGCTTTATTAAATTCAGATGCAATATTAACCGCAACTTGACCTGTTAAAGAGTCTGCAACCAGTAAAGTTTCTATCGGTTGAGTAATTTTTTTAATTTGCTGGAGTTCAGTCATCATTTGTAAATCAATTTGCGTTCGTCCCGCAGTATCAAAAATAATAATATCTGAACCCATTAATTTTGCTGCATTTAAAGCTCGTTGTGCAATATCAACTGGTAACTGGTTAGGTACAATCGGTAATGTGTTAAAATTATTTGTTTCTGCTAATATCTTTAATTGTTCTTGAGCAGCTGGTCGATAAACATCTAAACTTACTAATAATGCACTCTTATTGTGATTTGTCTTCAAAAATTTTGCTAGCTTTACTGCTGTAGTTGTTTTACCTGAACCTTGCAAACCTGATATCAATATTGAAAACGGCGAAACAGCATTTAAATTTAATTTTGAATTTTCACTTCCTAAAATATTTGTAAGCTCATCATGGACAATTTTTATGATCATCTGGTCTGGTGTGACTGATTTGATTACTTCGGTACCGATAGCCTTAGGTTTTATATTTTCAATAAATTTTTTTACAACTGGAAGCGCTACATCAGCTGACAATAAGGCTTGTCTTATTTCGCCTAAGCTTAAATCAACATCCTTCTCACTCAGAATGCTTTTTTTTCTAATTTTAGAAACTATACTTTCTAACTTATCTGTTAAATTCTCAAACATTTTAAATCATCCAACACCAATCGCACTAGTGGGCGAACCCTCGCTGACTAGTGTCGATCTCCCCACAACTGGGGACACCGCAAAAAACAAGTGATTTTGCGGAAAGTCTCGCAAACTACAATTAATAGTTTTAAATGTCAATGAATGTCTATATTTATAGCCTTAGAATGACGCAACTTAAAGCTTATAAAATGCACGGCTTAGGAAATAGGTTCCTGATAATTGATCGAAGAAAAAATTTTGTTGAGCTTTCGAAAAACCAAATCAAGTCACTAGCAGAAAATAAATTATTTAATTTTGATCAGTTAATTTATCTTGATAAGGAAAAAAATAGTACTTACCCGATTACAATAGTTAATGCTGATGGTATTGAGGTCTCAGCATGTGGGAACGGTAGTAGATGTATAGCTTATTTTTTAGCAAAAGAAAAAAAACAAAATAAAATTAAACTTAACACTATCGAGAGAAATTTAGTTGCTGAAGTTTATGATATCCATAACGTCAAAATTGATATGGGAAAACCAAAATTCAGTTGGAAAGAAATTCCATTGGCAAAAGATCTAGATCATAAAAAAATTCCAATTATTCTAAAAGATAATGATGGAAACTCATATGAACATGGTTTTGCATTAAATGTCGGTAACCCACATTTAATTTATTTTGTAAAAGATTGCGATAATTTTGATTTAAAAAAAATTGGTCCTGAGATTGAAAATCACAAATTATTTCCAGAGCGATGTAATTTAACTTTGGCACAAGTGGTTGATCACGAAAATGTTAAGATTAGTGTTTGGGAGAGGGGAGCTGGTCTAACTGAAGCTTGTGGTACCGCTGCCTGTGCTACTGCAGTTGCAGGAGTTGAACAAGAACTCATTAAAAATAAATCTAATATTATTTTTAAATCAGGTAAATTAATTCTAGAAATTGATCAGAACAAAAATATTTCAATGACCGGACCAGTATCTGACATTCAAGACGTAATGGTAAATCTTTAATGAGTTTATTTGAAAAATTTAAATTAGGGCTAAAAAAAAGTTCAGTATCAATTAAGTCTGGAATTAAAGATATTTTTTCTAGTTCAAAAATAGATGATGAAACACTATCCAAGTTTGAAGATTTACTTATATCAGCTGATATAGGAACTGACATTACCTCAGAGATAAAAAATGAATTAAAAAAAACTAAAGTTGATAAAGAAAAAGGTCATCAATTTATTAATAATTATTTATTAAAATATATGAGTAACATTCTCCTCCCTTGCGAGAAAAATTTAGATCAAATCAAAACAGCTGTTCCAACTATTCTCCTAGTATCTGGTGTAAATGGTGTTGGTAAAACAACGACAATAGGTAAAATTGCTAATTATTTCAAAGGTAAAGGACATAAAGTACTTGTAGGTGCTGCGGATACATTTAGAGCTGCTGCTATTGAACAATTGTCAGAGTGGGCAAGCAAACTTGGAATTGAAATTATAAAATCTGAAACAGGAAGTGATCCGGCTTCAGTCGCCTATAAAACAGTCAAACATGCAATGGATAATAAATTTGATTTAGCGATTGTAGATACAGCAGGTCGTTTACATAATAAAAAAAATTTAATGGACGAGTACAAAAAAATTATTACTGTGATGAAAAAAATTAACAATAATTTTCCTCAAGAGACTATTTTAATACTTGATGCTACAACCGGACAAAACGCTTTAAATCAAATTGAAGAATTTAGTAAAGTTCAAAAGATTACTGGAATCATTATTACAAAACTTGATAGTTCTGCTAAAGGTGGTGTGGTATTAGCAATTTCTAAAAAGTATAAATTACCTATACTTGCTTTGGGTCTTGGTGAAAAAGAAGATGATCTGGTTCCTTTTAAGTCTGATGAATTTACAAAGGGATTATTAGATCTTACTTGAAACAAAATCCTTTATTGACTGAATAAGATTTTCATCAAAACGCATCATATGATCATCGTTATCTACAAAATGAAAATATTTGGGCGGATTAGACAAATCGTAAATTTTTTTTCCCATATAAAATGGCACGATGGTGTCAAGTTTACCGTGAAGTATCAAAATTGGAGATTGGACTTCAGATATTTTTTTATAAGTTTCAAATTTATCTCGAAGCAATAATCTAACAGGTAGATAAGGGTAGTAAATTTTGCCAAGATCAACCATTGAGGTATAAGGGGACTCTAATATCACCCCTTTAAAAATTTTATTTCTGCTAGTTTCTATAGCGACTCCTGTACCAAGGGACTCACCGTAGAGAATTATCTCAGATTCTTTAATACCGCGATTGTTCAACCATGTGACTGCACTTTTGGCATCAATATATAAACCTTGCTCCGTTGGTGAACCCTCATTACCACTAAAACCACGCCAAGCGAGTAATAAAAAATTAACATTAAGTTTTGATAATTCATTAAGTTTATAGATACGATTACTTAAATCGCCAGCATTTCCATGTAAATATAAAATAGTAACTTTAGTGGGGTTAGAATTTTTGTAAAACCAAGCTTTAAGATTAAGACCATCTGAAGTTGGAATTAAAACTTCTTGATGTTTAAAATTCTTATTGTCTGATTGGTGGGTATTTTCACTTGGATAATACAAAAGCGTTCTCTGATAAAAAAATATAAATAAAATAAAAGATAAATATGACATTAATAAAATAATTATTGTCCCTATTGAAAATTTAAGCATTTTTTTTATTTGATTTAAGTTTTACTAAATAAATTCCCATCAAAACTAGAGCTGCACCATAATAATGGTAAACTTCTATTTTTTCGCCAAAAAATATAATTCCGTATATAGCTCCATATAAAGTATATAAATATAAGTTAAAACCAGAAATTGATGCCCCGAGATAATTTTGTAATTTAACGTGAAGTAAAAATGCGACTATACTTGGTGATATTGCAGCAAACAGAACCCAGAGAACTAGCTCTTTTGAAAAAATAATTTTTTCAAAAAATACTACTTCTAGAAAAGAAAAAGGCAACAATGAAATTGATCCAAAAAAAGCAATTACAGTAAATCTTGTTAAAGTGTTTAATTTACTTCTCCAGTTAAGTAAAAAAACAGAATATAAGGCCCAACCAAGTGCTGCACCCAACATCCACAAATCTCCGCTGGTAAATTTTAACTTTAATAAAAGATTAATATCACCTTTTATTATAATTGATACAACTCCAATTAAACACAACACTAATCCAATAAACTGAACTTTATTAAGCTTCTCAGAAAAAAAAGTGGAAAACAAAATTATAAAAATTGGACTTGTGGAGTAGATAATTCCCATATTGGTTATAGTTGTTGTAACTCCAGCAATGAAAGGAAATGCTCCACAAATACCGCAAGCGGTTGCACCTAAAAAAAATAATCTATATTTCTCATTTAGGATATTATTATAGTTCTGGGAAAGAACTCTCCATAAAAAGGGTAATAAAATTAGAAATGCTAAGGACCATCTTAAGAAAGCCAAAGTAATTGGGGGCACGAATTCAACGCCACCTCTAGCAACAATCAAATTGCTTGACATAAAAATTGGTTGCACAAAAAGTAAAAAATATCCAAACAGTATATTCTGTTCTGTTTTTTTCATTAATGATGATAAGTGTTATTAGTCCTTGTGTTCTTTGTAATAAGTATAAAGTTCAACTAACATCATGGTTATAGCTGAACCCATAATTATATAAACTGGCAGAACATCAAAAAATCCAATTAGTCTTGATTTGGTTAAAGTAAAGGCAAGACCAACTAAAAAAATAATTGCAACTGATGTACCAATTATTGCTGCGACTTTATTTAACATATTTATTTTTTCTTATTTTTTTTCATCAACCAGTTAGCTGTCCTTAGTAGTCTAGCATCATCTAATCTCTCACCCACTAACTGAATTCCTAAAGGTAGATTATTCGATCCCGATAGAATTGGCAATGATATAGATGGGGTACCTAAGTAAGTCCATATGGTTGAAAATTCAGGACTTCCTGTAGCTGCTAAGCCCTCTGGTGCCACTCCCGTTGACGCCGGGGTAAGAATACCGTGGTAATCATGGAAGATTTCTTTAAAATCTTTGTAGATAAAATCTCTATATTCCACTGCTTGCACATACTCGCCTGATTTATAATTCATACCTCTCTCAATCGCTTCAATTAATTTTTTGCCAAGTTTATTTTTATAATTTTTATAATAATCTTTATAGCTATAAGCCATATCAGTTTCATGAATAATTTGATGGTAATTAAATATATCTTCTAAGTAACTTAGAGTTTCGTCTACTACTTTTACATGCTTTTCATTTTTTTTAATAAAATTTTCATAAGCCTTTTGGCTATCTTTATCTAAATTTTTCCATTTTGAAGTTTTCATAAATAAAAACTTTGGTTCAAATGGTGGTTCAGATAGAGCAATTTCCTCAAATTCATAACTTGAATATTCGATGGTAGAATTATCATCTGGATCTTTTTTTATTAAAACGCTTGTTAAAATTGCTAGGTCCTCAATATTTCTTGAGAACAAACCAACGTGATCTAATAGAGAAGATTGTTTCAAAGCGCCTGATCTTGAGATTAATCCATAACTAGGTTTATAACCAATCACACCACAGTAAGAAGCTGGTCTAATAGTTGAACCATTAGTTTGTGAACCAATTGCAAGCGGAGCCATAAAAGATGCTACTGCTGCTGCAGAACCACTTGAAGAACCACCAGGAGTACGGTTATAATCATGTGGGTTAGTTGTTTTGCCAGGATCAAAATAAGCAAACTCAGTCGTAACTGTCTTACCCATTATTAAAGCGCCCGACTCTTTTAGTAATTGAACTATAAATGCATCATCTTTGGTTCTAACACCTTTTCTAATAGTAGTGCCACACTCAGTTGGCATATCATCCGTACCAAAAATATCTTTAATACCGATTGGTAATCCATGTAAACGACCTAGAGGTTTTCCTGATAACCGATATTCGTCAGCTGCTTTAGCTTGCTCAATTAAAAAATTCTTATCGAAGTAAGCCCAGGCCTTTACATCTTTATCAAATTGCTCAATTCTCTTGATGTAGTTATTACAAATATCTACTGAAGAGTTTTCTCCTTTACGGATTTTATCTAATAAAACCGATGCGCTCTCTAAACAAAGATCTTTCATCTAGTTTCTATTATGCTGGACCAAATAATGCTTCAGGTAACCATAATGCAAGACCTGGGAAATTATACATGATGATCATGGCTAGAATTACGATAAATAAGAATGGTATGATACCTTTGAAGATATCCAATAATTCAACATTTCGTGACTGCACCCCTTTTAAATAATAAGCTGACATAGCCATCGGTGGGGTTAAGAATGAAGTTTGTAAGTTTAGAGCAATTAACATTGCAAAGAAATAGGGGTTAATCCCAAAAACATCTAGCAAAGGTAAAAATATAGGCACAAAGATAATTAAAATCTCAGTCCATTCCAACGGCCAACCTAGAATGAAAATTATGATCTGTGTAATTATTAAAAATTGCCATGGAGCTAAGTCCATACCTTTAAAGAAGTTTTCAAACACTTCATGTCCGCCTAAATAAGAGAACACTGAGGCGAAAGTCCATGAACCAACGAACAACCACATAATCATCGCGGATGTCTTGGCAGTTAAGAAAACTGACTCTTTAAATGCTTGCCATTTCAAAGTTTTATAAAAATAAGATAAAATTAATGCACCAAAAGCTCCAACCCCTGCTGCTTCCGCAGGTGTCGCTAACCCCCCAAGGATACTTCCTAAAACTAAAATGATTAACGAAAATAATGGTAAAAATGAAACTAAAACTTCTCTTACAATTTCACCTGTTGGTGGGATTTCCTCTGCTTTTGGCTTAGGAGCTAGTTCCGGTTTGAGAATTGCAATTGTAATAGCATACACAATATAAAGTCCTGCTAATAATAAACCTGGCAACATTGCTGCCGCAAATAATCTTAGCGGTGATAATTGTGCAATAACCGCGTAAACAATTAGCATAATACTTGGTGGAATTAAAATACCTAAACAACCACCTGCACAAATAATTCCAGATGAAAATTTTTTATCATAGCCTGCTCTGATCATTGCTGGCCACGCTAAAAGCCCCATTAAAGTGACAACGGCACCAATAATACCTGTAGCTGTTGAAAATAGTGCGCAGGTAATTAATGCTGCTACCGCCATAGAGGCTGGTAGTCTGTGTGAAGCTAGTCTGATTGCAAAAAATAATTTAGCAACTATTCCCGCACGTTCAACTAAATATCCCATGAATAAAAACAAGGGCACCGCCGTTAAAACGTGGTTATCCATCACAGAGTAAGTATTTTGTACAACTAAATCGAAAATTCTATTATCGAATAAAGTATCCATTCGTGTTGGATCATAGTAAGCATAGTAACCAAACATCACTCCCATTGCTAACAAAGTAAAAGCGATAGGAAATCCTAATAACACCATGAACAAGAAAATTCCCATCATGAACAAAGCTATTTCTGGATTTGTAATATTAGATAACATCAGCCTTGTCCTCCTCTTGAGAAGTTCTCATTAAAATTTTCTCAGTTTCTTCAGCCACAACTAATCTTGCTGGCCAGTGACCTGTTCTAATCGCAATAATACAACGCATCACTTCACTGATACCTTGAATAATTAATAAAAATCCAGCAGCTGGGATTAAAGTTTTTGACATATAAATTTGTATTTGAGCTGGACTGTTCCAACTAGTTTCTTTCGACATCCAAGCATTACCGGCATAATCGATACCAGCAAAAGCAAGTGCACAGATACCCGGAAAGAAAAATAAAAAATATAATATTAAATCGATATACGCTTGAGTTTTGATTGGAAATAATCTGTAAATAACATCACCTCGAACATGAGCTTCGGTACTCAGCGTGTAAGCACCAGCCATGATAAACAACGCACCATACATTTGTAAACTAAAGTCAAAATTCCAAAGTGTTGGAGCATTAAAAACATAAGCCATGGTCACTTCGTAAACTGTTCCAAAACAAAGTACGACAATACACCAAGCAAAACCTTTACCAACCCAGGTACTTAAATGATCTGCAAATTGAATGTAGGATTTCATAGAGAATTTCTAAGTTAAATCACTTGTCAAGTCCACAAAAAAAAGGGGTCCAAAAAGGACCCCTTTTTAATTCGTCAAATGAACTAGATCTTAACTTTCGCTGGATCACCAAACGTATTTGTGTAAGCCAGTCTGTAGTTAGGTTGGTTCATAAACAAGTATTTCATGACTTTTTTAGCATAAGCCTGTTGAGACTTAACGATCTCATCAAACAATGGATCTTTTCTAAAGTCAGCCATTACTTTATCCCAAGCTTTTAATTGCGCATCTAAGATGGCATCAGAAGTTTGGTAAACATTTACTCCAGACTCGTTCATAAGTTTACCCAAGTCAGTTGAGTATCTTACAAGCGCTTTGAAGTAGTTATCTGTGTTTGCAGCTTCAGCAGCGAATTTAATGATTCCTTGGTGAGCTGGAGACAGATTGTTGTATGTTTTCTTGTTGAAGTGCATTTCAAACATCTCTTGAGATTGGTGGAAGCTTCCTAAGTGATAATGCTTAGAAACGTCTTGCATACCAAAGTCTCTATCAGATGTAGGGTTGTTAAACTCTGCAGCATCAATAAGACCAGTTTTCATTGCTGGTTGAATTTCTCCACCTGGCAATTGTCTCACAACCATTCCCATTTCTGTAAGAACGTTTGTTGCAAGTCCTACTGTTCTATATTTCAAACCTTTAACTTCAGCTACTTTAGTTGTGTGTTTTTTAAACCAACCAAATGGCTGAGCAGGCATTGGCATACAGAAGTAACCTACTACGTCAAGACCGATTGTTGATAAAGTCTTTTCGTAAAGTGCTCTTCCTCCACCGTACTCAATCCATCCCATTAATTCTTGAGATGAAAATCCATATGATGGACCTGTACCAAATAAAGAAGCGGCAGGGTTTTTACCATACCAGTATGCAGTCACTGAGTGAGATGCATCCACTACTCCTTTACTAACACCGTCAGCGATCTCTGCAGTCTTAAGTACTGCACCAACTGGTAACACTTCAATTTTAAGGTCACCACCTGACATAGTGTTCACTTTTTTTGCATAGTCAGTAGCCATTTCAAAGAAAATATTTTTTCCTGAAGGCCATGCTGCTTGCATCTTAAGAGTAACTGGTGCACCAAAAGCAATATTTGGCATTGCGATTGAAGCAGCAGCAGCTGCACCGGTTGCGGCAGCAGCTTTAAAGAACTTACGTCTTGAAGGAGTTTTTAGCTTCTTCGACGTTTTTTCTTTTTTAATAGACATATTATTGTCCCCCTTTTTATTGTTAGTTAACATATGTTAATTAATTGAATGAATTTAAGCACATTTGCTTAAGAGAGTCTCAAACTATTTAATTAAAAAAAAAATTATAATACAATCTATAGGTGTACTAATTTACAAGATCTTGGGGTTTTTTTCCTTGGAAAAACATTAAAAGATTATCTGTGGCTCTATAGCCCATATCCCATCGAGTTCGTTTGGTAGCGCTACCAAGATGGGGCATTAAAAAAATATTTTCAAGTTTTAAATAATCGGGGTGAATTTTGGGTTCTCCATTATAAACATCCAAGCCTAGTGCAAAAACTTTACCACTTTTAAGAGCTTCGATCATAGCATCATCATCAATGATATCGCCTCTTGCAGCATTCGCTACTACTGCTTTATTAGGTAAACTAGCAATCGTGTTTTTATTAATTAACTTTTCTGTTTCTTTGGTAGCAGGACAATTTATGGAAAGAAAATCACTGTGCTTCATTAAGTCCTCAATTTTATCATGATAGATTGCACCCTGTTCTAGATCCTTTGGTAATCGATTTCGATTGTGATAATGGATTTCCATGTTAAACCCACGAGCTCTTTTAGCAACAGCTCGACCAATTCTACCCATACCTAAAATACCGAGACGTTTGTTGGACATTTGCTTACCTAGTAAAAAATCACATGACCATTGCCAATCTTGCTTTTCTGCAGCCTGGCGCCCTAAATATGCTTTTCTTGAAGCACCTAACATTAATAAAATTGTCAAATCTGCAGTGGCATCGTCTAAAACTTCTGGGGTATTTGTTACCGAAATATTTTTTGTTCTCGCAGCTTTAATATCTATATTTCCAAAACCCACTGCATAATTAGCAATAACTTTTACAGAACTATCTAATTTTTGAATTAAATTAGCATCAAACTTGTCTAAGACTGAACTTAAAATACCATCACAGCCTTTGGATAATTCAATAATTTTTTCTGGGGAATAAATCTCATCTTTTTCATTTAAAATTACATTAAAATGTTCTTTTAACTTCGCTTCGTTTTCTTTTAAAAGTTTTCTAGTAACAAGTATTTTTTTCATAATTTTAATTTATTGGGCTTGTTGCCACCTGTAAACCAGTCAATTACTTCTGTTGTGTGTATAATGGGTATATTGGTGCCACTTCCGATTTGGGTCATACAACCAATATTACCGGTAGCAATAAAATCTGGATTTATCTTTTTGATATTTTCAACCTTGTTAATGAGTAATTTTTTTGCAATTTTTTGCTGCAAAATATTATAAGTACCAGCTGAGCCGCAACATAAATGAGAGTCTGGTATGTTCAGTATCTCATTACCTGTTTTTTTTAAAATTTCTATTGGTTGACTATGAACTTTTTGCCCATGCTGCATTGAGCATGCAGAGTGGTAGGCAATTTTATATTTAGTTTTTTTCTTTTTAAATTTTAGCTTTATATTCTCATGAAGGAATTCAGTTATATCTTTAGTAAGTTCTGATATTTTCTTAGCTTTCTTTTTCAATGCTTTGTCGTCCCTAAAGATAAAAGCATAATCCTTTAAGGTGGTGCCACAGCCAGAAGTGTTACTAATGATAGCATCTAACCCTTTGTCTAAATATTCTTTATACCAAAGTTCAATATTTTTTTTAAAATATTCATGAGCCTTTACTTTATGGCCCATGTGGTGATCAAGTGAACCGCAGCAACCAATTTCGGGTATGACTACAACTTCGACCTTATGTCTATTTAAAATCTTAATTGTAGTATCGTTTATTTCAGGAGCAATAACCGATTGCACACAACCAGTGAGTAAAGCAACCCGAGCAACACGTTTTTTTGTTTTCTTTGCTTTATAAATTTTTTCAACCTTTAATGATGATTTACCGATTTTTTTTGGCATTAACGTAAATAATTCTTTTATAAATCCTGGCAAAAAAGTAGTTAATGGCCTTACTAAATTGGTTAAAAAAACTAAGAATTTAAATACTTTCGGATTAGGTAGAGAGTATGAAAGAAAATTTCTAAAAAATCTTTGATAAAAGGGCCTGCGATAAGTTTCTTCTATATAATTTCTCCCATGATCTATTAAGTGCATATAATTCACGCCCGACGGACAAGTTGACATACATGAATAACATGAAAGACAACGATCTAAATGTTTTACAATTTTATCATTAGCTGGTTTATTATTTTCCAGCATATCTTTAATAAGATAAATTCTGCCTCTTGGTCCATCAAGCTCGTCGCCTAATAACTGATAAGTGGGGCAAGTTGCGTTACAAAAACCACAATGCACACACTTTCTAAATATCTTTTCCGAAGACTTATTGTCTTTGTTTAATAATTGCTCTGAAGTAAAATTTGTTTGCATTAAATTCCTGGATACATCTTTCCTGTATTAAGTATTTTTTTTGGATCAAAACTTTTTTTTATCAACTCTGAAATTTTATACTTGTTAGACTCAATTCCAAAAATTTCTAAAGAATTTTTAATATTTTCGTCAGCTTTAATCACTGTTAAATAACCATCATTTTCGTTTGTCCAGTTTCGAAGATTAGTTATTGTTTCACTATTTGCTTCATCGAGTTTTATCCATATTAAAGATCCACCCCAATCTACAAAATAATCATCAGAATTTATTTTTTTTAAAAAGTCTTTAGTTTTTTTAGGAGGTAAAACAACTCGCACTAGATTTTTTGTATCTTGAGAAAAAACCTTTAATCCTGAGACCTGTTTCCAAAAGATTGTTGATTGCGATGTTTCTAATATATTGACCTCAGAAACTTTTAATTTAAGACTTTTTCTAATTATATCTATCCGATGATCAACTGATTTTTTTGATCCTTCATAACGAATGGCTGTGATAGAGCCTGAACCAACCAAATCATTAAAAATAAAACTTTGTCGGTGCATTTCTGGAAAAAAAACTCCAGCAGTAGGATCGGTTGACGAGCTCAAGCATTTGCTGAGGCTATCCAAAGCATCCTCGTTGGATAGATTATTGATAATTAAAGTCTTATTATCGCTCAGCAGCGGTAAAACTTTGATTGTTAGCTCAGTTAAAACTACAAGCGTCCCGAAGGCACCTGAAATCAACTTAGATAAATCATAACCTGTTACATTTTTTACCACAGTACCACCTGACTTAATAACTTCACCTTTACCATTTACAGCTTTAAACCCTAAAATATGATCACGCACACTTCCAGACTTAAACCTTCTAGGGCCAGCAAAGTTACATGACACGACTCCACCGATGGTGCCAAAATTTTCTTTACCTCCATATATTTGTCCAAAGTCATTAGGCTCGAAGGCTAATTGTTGATTATTTTTTTTTAACTCTTCAATAATTATTTTGATGGGTGTACCTGCTTTGACTTTAATGTAAAGTTCTTCGGGTTTATAATCAAGAATACCCGATAAATTTGATAGACTAATAGTTTTCCCAACCTGAATATTTCTACCAATACTTCTTTTGCTACCTGATCCTATAACCTCTATTGGAATGTTGTCGTGGTAACAATCAGCGATAAATTGTTTAACCTGACTTTCTTCTGAGGGTTGATAATTAGAATCTTGGAATGTCTGGAAATTTGTTTTCTCTTCCATGGACATGTAGCCTTCCTTCCTCGGCACATTTTCTTAATATCGGATAAACTTTTCCAGGATTTAAAAGTGAGTTTGGATCTAGAGAAATTTTAATATTTAGTTGTTGTTGAATATCATTGTCATTAAACATTTCACACATCAGCTCCCTTTTCTCGATCCCCACTCCATGCTCTCCAGTCAATACACCTCCAACTTTAACGCAATACTTAAGTATCTCAGCACCAAATTCCTCTGTCTTTCGTAATGATTCTTTGTCATTAGAGTCAAACATGATTAATGGATGCAAATTGCCATCACCAGCATGAAACGCATTAGCGACAGGTAATTTATATTTTTTTGACAGTCTTGAAATTTCATTCAAAACTTCAGCTAACTTACCTCTCGGTATAGTACCATCCATACAATAATAATCTGGAGCCATTTCTCCGCAGGCTGGGAATGCAGCTTTTCGTCCTGCCCAGAACCTTAGCCTTTCTTCATCTGATTTACTAATTTTTAATGTTTTTGAATTATTTTTTTTAGCTATCGTCTCTACTTTTTTAATCAGCTCATCAACTTCGGACTGAGTACCATCTAATTCAACAATAAGCATTGCTTCAACATTTAATGGATAGCCTGCTTTAACAAATTTTTCAGTAGCATGAATTAATGCTTTATCCATCATTTCCATTCCTGCTGGAATAATTCCTTGAGCAATAATTTCAGAAACACAGTTACCGCCATCTTCGATTGTTGGAAAACCTATAAGAGCACCTTTAGTTACCTCAGGTTTTTTTAGAATTCTGACAGTTACTTCTGTTATCACTCCCAATAAACCCTCTGATCCTGTCATTAGCCCGAGAAGATCATATCCATCAGAGTCAAAAGTTTTACCACCAAGTTTTACTACCGTCCCATCCATTAGAACAACTTCTAAACCTAATACATTATTAGTTGTCGTCCCGTATTTTAGAGAGTGAACTCCTCCAGAATTTTCAGCAACATTGCCCCCGATCGAACAAGCAATTTGACTTGAAGGATCTGGCGCATAATAAAAACCCTCATGTTCTACAGCTTTAGTAATTGAAAGATTCGTGACACCTGGTTGAGCTACTACACATCTGTTTTCAAAGTCAATCTCAAGAATTTTATTAAACTTACCAAGCCCAATCATAATTGAGTCTTGTAGAGGAAGCGCACCACCTGACAAACCTGTGCCAGCACCTCTTGGAACTATTTTAATTTTATTCTCATTACAGTAGGCGAGCACTTTGCTGACTTCCTGAGTAGTCTCAGGTAAAACGACTAAAATAGGTACTTGCTTATAAGCAGAAAGCGCATCTGTTTCATAAGGTTTGAGCTCATCAGAGTGAGAGAGTACATTTTCTTTTTTTTTAATAATTTTTAAAATATCACGATAAATTTTTTCCTTATCTTTTAGGACCCTTTTATCAATTTTTGGCATTTGCAGTTCAGTCATATCTTATCCTAACATCTTTTTAATTTTCTCTAAAGCTAAGTTGATATTATCTTGTGAAGCTGCAAAACTAAACCTCACATTATACTTAGCTAATTTGCCAAAAGCTGTTCCAGGAACTATTGCCACACCTACTTCGTGTAAGCATTTTTTGGCAAATTCTGCACCTGTCATTCCAGTTTTTTCTACATTAGGAAAAGCGTAAAATGCTCCTCCTGGTAAGGCACAAGAAATACCTGGTAGATTATTTAACCCTTCATAAATAATTTTTCTTCTTTGAGTAAATTTTTCCATCATCATCTCAACAGCGGTGTCGGGACCATTTAGTGCGGCTATTCCTGCAAATTGCGTTGGTGCATTGACACAGGAGTGATTATTGACACAAAGCTTTACAACATTTTCAATTAAACTTTCAGGCCACACACTCCAACCAAGTCGCCAGCCAGTCATTGAATATGCTTTGCTCCAACCATCCAACACTATCAAACGATCAAAAAGATCTGGGTAATTGAAAAATGTTGGCATTTTTTTGTTATCAAATATTTGTCGAGAATAAATTTCATCACTCATAATAGCAACTTCAGGAAATTTTTTTAAACCTTCAGCAATTTTATCTATAATTTTTTTGTCAGAAAAACTACCTGTGGGATTACCTGGATTATTTATAATCACAAGTCTAGTTTTATTATTGATTAAAGATAAAAGCTTATCCGGGTTTATTGATAAATCTGTTTGCTCAACTAAACTATAAGGAACCGCTTTAGCTCCAGTAAAGTTAATCATAGACTCATAAATTGGAAAACCTGGATCTGGATAGATAATTTCTGCACCAGGTTCACCAAACATAGTAATTGCAAAAAACATTGTAGGTTTACCGCCAGGCATTATTACAATTCGTTCTGGATCTATGTTCGTATTGTATAGTTTTTTAATTTTCTTACTGACTGCTTGCCTGCATTCAATTATGCCATTAGGTAAAGTATATCCGTGATGACCATCTTTGATTGCTTGTATGGCAGCAGCAGATATATGTTCTGGGGTCTTAAAGTCTGGTTGACCTAAACTTAAATGAATAATTGATTTACCTTGTGCCTCAAGTTTCTTGGCTTCAGCTAAAATTTTAAAAGCTGTTTCAGTTCCTAATCTAGAAAAATTTTCAACTATTTTCATACTTTGTTTATAAATAACTATCTAAAAGCAATTTTAGTTTTGTTTAATTCTTTAATAGACTTACATCCTAATAAAATCATATCTCTTCTTATTTCATCTTTCATTCGCTGCAACAATAATTCAACACCTTTTTGACCACCTGCTGCCAATGCAAAAAGAAAAGCTTTCCCAAAGCTGCAAGCGGTTGCCCCTAAAGCTAGCGCTTTTAAAACATGTGTTCCTCTTCTAATCCCTCCATCAACTATAATTTCTATTTTACCGCCAACCGCATCAACAATATAAGGTAATTGATCGAACGGAGCTCTGGATCCGTCCAATTGGCGACCACCATGATTTGATAACATAATAGCTGAAGCGCCTATATCGACTGCACGCTTAGCATCTTCAACTGACATAACACCTTTAAGGGCAAAAGGACCTCCCCATCGTTTAATACAATACTCTGCATCTTTCCAACTCATAGCTGGATCATATTGTTCGTTAATATACTCCATAACTCCTTTAGCGATACTGCTTCCCTTTTTTGTAAAATGTACAACGTTTGCTAATTGAAATTTTTCATGAGTTAAATAATTAAAAGTCCATGCTGGATGACTTATAAAACTTAGTAAACTTTGTAATGTTAATTTGGGAGGCGTAGTAAAACCTGTTCTATGGTCTCTTTCTCTGTTACCAGCGACTACGGTGTCAACTGTTAGACACAAAGCTTTGAAACCTGAGCTCTTACAGCGATCGATAAGATTATCAGTTAGCCCTTGGTCTTTGTGAATATATAATTGAAAGAGTTTTGGTCCACTTGAAATATTTGCTATTTCCTCAATTGAAGAATTAGCCATAGTTGACATACTATAAAAAGTATTAAACTTTTCTGCTGCTCTTGCTGATGCTTTATCGCCATCATGATGATAAAGTCTTTGCATAGCTGTTGGTGACAAAAATAATGGCATCTTAATTTTTTGACCAAAAACTTCTGTCGTTAGATCCGGTTCTCCTACACTCGCTAAAATATTAGGGACTAAGTCACATTTAGAAAAAGACTCTGTATTTCTTCTCAAAGTAGTTTCATCATCTGCGCCACCATCGATATAATGATAAATGGGAGCGGGAAGTTTTTTTTTTGCTAAACTTCTAAAGTCATTAAAATTGTAACAGTTTTTCAATGACATTATTTAAAATTTTGTAGAAAAGTTTAATGAGATATTATCTGTTCCAGGATTTATATTTCCCCAATCATTATTGGAAATATGACTGTAATTTGCACTTAATGAGGAATTTTCAAAAATATTAATTCCTAATTCTACTGCACTTTTAAATTCTAACGGATCACCTAAGTCTTTTCCATCGCCCTTTTCATAATAGCCTGGCGTGAAAGAAGGTTTTAAACTGATTGGTCCCAGTCGATAGTCAATTTCAAAACCTGTATAAACATACACTGAACTTTTACCGGTTACAAAAGCACCGGTTAAAGGTTTAAGAGTCCCAAAAAAAGTATCTCGATAAAGGTTTGGATTTCGGTGCTCAACACCTAATAAAGATGTTTTATCATCGCCTTCATCATCAATATGATCAAATACTCCGGAATAGAAGGAAAGTTGTTTGTCAAAATTTTCCTCAGCTACCACTTTAAAACAAAAGGGTATTAACACCGAATATAAAAACAATTTTTTTATGACGTTAAACATAAAATTTAAATCAATTTAAACGAATTTTATTCCGTTTACATCTTTTTTTTGAAACTCCGATAAAAAATAATGCCTAAAATAGCTAGTAAAATATAAGGCAAAAACCATAAAAGATAAGTATATTTGTTTAATATTGGTTTAAGCAATATCCAATCACCGTAACGGCTTGATAAAAAATTATAAATTTCTTGTTTCGATAATCCCTCATCAATTTTATCTTCAACGACTGATCTGATGGTAATGGCAAAGTCAGAATTAGAATCCGAAATTGATTGTCCTTGACAAACTAAACAACGAATATTTTTAAGTACCTCATTAACAGTAATATTTTCAGCTTTTAACGGTAGTACGATAAAAAATATCTGCAAAACTAAAATTTGGATAATTCTACTCATTTATTTTATTTTTGATTTTAATCGTATCATCCTCGGACAAAGGACCTATAAACTTTAGTAAAATAATTTGGTTTTGGTCAACCAAAATTGTTTCAGGAATCCCATAAATACCAAAATCAACTGAGCCTTTACCATCTTCATCAATCCCAACATAATGATAGGGATTTCCTAGAGTTGTTAAAAAATTATTAGCATTTTCTTTTTTATCTTTAAAATTTATTCCTAATAATAAAACTTCATCCTCTAAACTTTCTTTCAATTCCATTAAGTATTTATGTTCTATCTTACAAGGTGCACACCAAGAAGCCCAAAAATTTATTAACGTAAAGTTTTTATTTAAGTTATTATTTTCTATTAATCCATCTTGATTTAATTGTTTGAATTGGAATTGAGGTATTGTTTTATTTATCAAAGATTTTGTATTATATGTATGATCTACGTTTAATGCGAAATACAAAACTGTTACGCAAAACCCAACAGCAGATAAAATCAAAATTTTTTTAATCAATCTTTCCATATCTTCTTAAAAAAAATTTACTTATTAAGCCCAGTGCGATTAAAAAAACTGAAACCCAAATCCAAAGCATAAACGGTTTTGATTGAAATTTTATACTATAAAATTCACTTCTCGGTAAATTGCTCATAGTAAGATAGAGATCTAAGTCAACTTGGGTAGCAATATCTGCTTCGTAAGTAATAGTTTGGGGATTATTATAAAGCCTTATTTCTGGGAAGAACATTTTCTCCTTACCCGTTTTTTTATTTTGTATCAAAAAATTTCCGACTAACACATTATAATTTTCCCTATTGGTTTGTTGAAGATTTTTAAATTCAATTTCATAATGGTCTAAATCTACTTTTTCTCCAGGGGTAAGATTGAAATTATATTCTCGGGAAAAATTATGATTGAGTCCAATAAAAAGAATTAATAGCGCAAACCCTAAATGTGAAAAGTGATAATTCATTAAAGTTTTTTTTGTTTTTAAGAAAATTACAATTTCATGTAAATTTTGAAAAATAAGAAAAAAAGCAGAAATAAAAATTACCGATGATAAAAAAGATATATTTTGAATAGTGATATTTATAATGATTAAAACTAAAAAAGATAAAACTAAATACGCCAGATGATTTTTTTTTAATAATGAATTGTTTTGATTCCATGATAACTTTGTTGCTAATCCCATTAGAAGTAACATCGGTATAGCAAATGGTACTATTAAAAAGTTATAATAAGGCGGCCCTACTGAAATCAACTGATCCGATATAACTTGCAAGAAAATTGGATAAGTAGTCCCGATAAGTACTACAGCTAAAAAGAAAACCATTAACCAATTATTTATCAATAAAAAAAACTCTCTGGATTTGATGTGACTATTGTTCAAAAAATTTTCTTTTTCGTGTCTAAAAAAAACAAATATAGATATCAAGATTAGTGTGAACAAAATCAGTAAAATGAATAATCCCCGTGTTGGATCGTTAGCGAACGAATGAACTGAATTAAGTATGCCTGATCTGACTAAAAAAGTTCCAGTAACACTTAATAGAAATGTCATCAGGGCAAGTATGATTGACCAATGATAATAAATATTTTTTTTTTCTAAAACAATTAAGCTGTGTGCTAAAGCATTCATAGCAAACCAGGGCATTAAGGAAGAATTTTCAACTGGGTCCCAAAACCAAAAACCACCCCAACCAAGTTCATAATAGGCCCAGATAGACCCAGCGAGAATACCTAGTGTTTGGAAAAACCAAGTTATAAAGACATAATTTTTTATTGAAAGAGCGAATTGTCTTTTATTTTGCTGGGTAACTAGCGAACTAAGCGCAGCAGAAAAATAAATTGATGAACCTACAAAACCTACATACAGCAAGGGGGGATGAATAGCTAGTGCTGGATCTTGTAAAATAGGATTTAAACCCAAGCCTTCTACTGGTTGCGGATTTAGTTCTAAGAACGGATTTGAACTGATTAGCAAAAATAATAGAAAGACTAAAACAATTATATTTTGAAAAAGTAAGACCCAAAGAATATATTTATTTTCTTCATTTTTTTTTCTTGCCGATCTGAAAAAAATAAAAGCAAAAAAAATTAAAAGATTAATCCATAAAAGTAAGCTTCCTTCGTGATTCCCCCATGCTGCAGATATTTTATAGAACAACGGCTTAGCTGTATGAGAATTTTCATAAACATTAATGACGGAAAAGTCAGAAATAATAAATGCACAGATTAAAAGAAGGAAAGATGTGATTATAGCTGTAACTTGTACTTTAGATAGAAGATCTAAAATCTTATAGCTGGCTACAGATTTTATTATTTGATTTATGCTTTCAAATAAAATTAAGATTGTGGTCAATAGTGTAATGACTAAAAAAATATTACCTGATAAAGCCATTATTTCTTTTCAATTTTCTTAATTTCTGGTGGCATGTAATTTTCATCATGTTTAGCTAAAACTTTATCAGCAATAAAAAATTCTTTATCTTTTAACATCCCTTGTGCAATAACCCCTTTTTCTTCACTAAATAAATTAGGCAATGATCCATCAAACGTTACTTGAATTTCATTTTTAAAATCTGTGATAATAAATTCCACTCCAGATCTTGACGACTTGACAGAGTCTTTTTTAACCATACCACCTATTCTTAAAATTTTATTTGATGCTATATCTTCCTTGTTTTTTATCTCTGTGGGAGTAAAAAAATATAATAAGTTATCTTTTAATGTATTGATAATTAAAATTGTGAAAGAACCTAGAACCAATAAAAACAGAAATAGAATTAATAATCTATTTCTAGATTTTTTTACTAACATCTAAGTCTATATAGTTTTGCTGCTTGAAGATAAAATCTTTTCAGCAATTCTAGACTTTTCTGCGATTGCTTGTTTCTGTTCTAATGAAAGTGCCGCAACATTCTTTGCATATGCTTGCTCGGTTTCTTTCAAATCTTTTAAAACTTTAAGATAATAGCCTGCACATACAAACAACACTAAGCCAAAAGCTAAAAGAACGAAAAATCCATAACTTCCAAAATTTAAAAAATTAGTCATTTTTTTTTGTATTTTTATTCTTTATTTTAATGATTTCTATTTTATATTTCATTAGAAAAATTAACGCACTATAGAGCAAAAATACCAGCAACATCACAAAAAGCGGTAATAACATCACTGGAGCAATTGTTGACTTAGTTAAAGTAATACTGGCAGGCTGGTGTAAAGTATTCCACCAATCAACTGAATATTTAATGATTGGTAAATTAAGAGAACCCACAATTGCAATCAGCGAACCAATTTTCATCATGTTGTTAGAAGCATTGTATTTATAATTAAAGATATATAGCAAATAAAAAATAGCTAGGACAACCATGGAAGTCAATCGAGCATCCCAGGCCCACCAGGTTCCCCATGTCGGTCTTCCCCATATAGCTCCAGTTGAAATAGCTAATAAGGTAAACATCAATCCAAGTGGTGCTATAGATTTAGATAAAATAAATAGTGTTCTCATTTTGAAAACAAAGACTAAAAGTGAAACTAAAACGATGACAGAAAAAATCATTAATGATAGCCAAGCCGATGGTACATGAACGTACAAAATTCTTACACTATCTCCTTGAAGATAATCTGGAGGAGAAAAAAATAGAGCTAAAGATAATCCAATTATTAAGATGATAAAAAAAATTGAATTGATAAAACTTATAAAACTCTCAGCTAAAAAATATAGGTTGGTTAAAGAGAAAAAGTTTTTCATATTTGTTAATTGGTAACGTAAATGAAAAATTGGAAAAAATAAAGTTTGCCTAATTGAGAAAATTAGAGGGAGTAAGAAGTATGAGTATTCCCAACTAGGCTAACTAGTTAAAAAGTAACTTATTTTAATGACTGTCATTTGTGCTAAATTTGTTTGAATTTGGGCAGTAAATTAATTGAATTGTTTTATGTAGCTAGATCCCTTTTTTCCTAAGAAAATTTCATTAACTAAGGGATGCTTTATGGGCTCCCCAGAATGATCAGAGGCAAGGTTTTGTTCGGAAACATAAGCCTCGTAAGTAACTTCGTCAGTTTCTGCCAATAGGTGATAAAAAGGTTGGTCTTTTCTGGGTCTTACTTCTTTAGGGATAGACTGGT
>Ga0255777_10001197_pt1 | contig 24719 bp, 27 predicted proteins | sample 101ome_15_FD_179975 | JGI IMG/M metagenome (GOLD analysis project Ga0255777, IMG submission 179975) | Coastal salt marsh microbial communities from the Groves Creek Marsh, Skidaway Island, Georgia - 101402AT metaG (version 2) | ecosystem: Environmental > Aquatic > Marine > Intertidal zone >... | reverse complement strand
ATTAAAATATCAAAAAACAAACAAAATGCTGGAATTATTGGAGCAGCAGCAATAGCATTAAGTGAATCAAAATAAGTCAATACTTTTACCAGGTTCTTTCTTTTCGAGAAATCTAAAAGAAAAAATTGAAATACTTTCAAATAAATCGATTAATACAATTTACTTTTATGATCATAAGATCCATCCTGTTGATGAGTCTTTAAGTGTCTATAAAATTCCTCAAGACATTATTTATTTGAATAAAGCTTTGAATGAGAAATTTAAACTAGGCCTATGTGTTATCAATTTGAATTTAAGGAGTGTTGAAGATTTATTTAAAAACGTATTAGATCCAATTTCGTTAATGCCGAACTTTTCTCTTGGAGTTGGTTTTGGTGATTCTCGGTATTCTAATCAAAATTTATTTATGAATGATTCAGAATTTATAATTCAAAAAATTATAAATAATTATAAATTTAAAAATATATTTATTGGTGGTAACTCATCAAAAGTAATAGAAACGGCTAATAATTTTGAATTAGGAATGAATCAGTGGTTAGGAACTAATCAGCAATTTCAAAATAAAGTATTAAATTATCAAAATTATTCGTCACCCAAAGGAGTTTTAAGTAAGTGTATAAATTTCAATAGTGAAACAGAAATTAATTCAAGCTATGAAACCATTTTCATAATAAAAGATGTTAATTTAAAGATTTTTAATGAAACAATAGATAGTATTTTTTAAATGCCGAAATATGTAAATAAATTAGTTGAAAATTTTCCTGAGTATTTATTTAATCAGATAAATTATAAGAAATTAGAAGCAAGACAAAATGGTAAAGACATAATTGATTTAGGTTATGGAAACCCCGACATTCCTTCGAACAGTATTGTTGTAGATAAACTTATCGAGTCAGCAAAAATTTCTAAGAATCATAAATATTCTGTTTCAAAAGGTATTTATGGATTAAGAAATGCAATTTCTAATAGATATAAAGATATTTATGAAGTAGAACTTGATCCAGACTCAAATATTGTAAACACTATTGGAAGCAAGGAAGGCTTAACTCATCTATTAATGTCAATATTGGATGAGGGTGATAATGTAATAGTCCAAGATCCCAGTTATCCAATACACCATTTTGCACCACTAATTGCCAAAGGAAATCTTATAAAAGTAAATTGTCTTGATTCAGACAAGTTCCTAGAAGGTGTAAAAGAAGTATTAAACAAAAAAAACATCAAGGTTTTACTTGTCTCTTTTCCGCACAATCCAACAACTATTTCAGTAGATCAACAATTTTTTGATGAATTAATTTTATTAGCAAAGACACATGATTTTTTAGTAATTAATGATTTTGCATATTCTGATGTATTTTTTTCAGATGCTCGTCCACCATCATTATTACAATCTGATAAAAATTTAAATTATTCGGTCGAATTATATTCTTTAACAAAGGGATACTCTATGGCTGGGTGGAGAGTTGGTTTTGCTCTTGGTAATAAAGATGTAATTGGTTCTTTAACTAAGCTTAAGTCATATATTGATTACGGAACTTTCCAACCAATTCAAATCGCTTCTACTGTAGCTTTGAGAGAATTAAATCATTTTCCAATAGAAGTTTCAAATATTTATAAAGAAAGAAGAGATATTGTTGTTGAATATTTATCAAATTTGAACTTCACAGTTCAACAAAGTGGTGCAACTATGTTTGTTTGGGCAGAGCTACCTGAAAAATATAAAAAAGATTCAATTAAATTTTCTTTGAACTTAATTGAATCTGCAAACTTAGCGGTTTCTCCTGGTATTGGATTTGGAGAGTGTGGGGAGGGTTTTATAAGAATTGCATTAGTTGAAAACAAACAACGGATACGTCAAGCTATGAAAAATGTACAAAAATTTTTAGAAAATGATTAGAGAATTTATTTCATTAATTTTTTTCAATACTGCACTAGGAAGTAGTTTTTATGAAAATCTTAATTTTTCAAGTTTATTAATAAGTTCATTATTTTTAATCTTTCTAATGGTATTTTTTTTAAATCTTCCAAAAATAAAATATGAAATCTTTTTGTTAAGTACATGGATATTGTCAATGGTTGTTTCTCTAAATGTATTAAGGTACAAGCCATTTGGTGGAGATGCTGTAATTTATTGTGAAATAAATGAATTAATAAAAGATAGTGGTATTTCCATATACGACTTACCAACTAAATATTCCTTCAATTATCCACCTATTTATAAATATCTAATAGAAGGAATATGTAGTTTTGATTATAATTCTCTTTATCCTTATATTTCTATACTCGTGCTATTGATTATCCTTCCAAGAAGAAATAATAATTTTTCAGATTTTGCAATTTTTTTATTATATTTTCTAGGTGCTTTTCTAGCCCTAAGATGGGTATTTAAAACTGGAAATTTTGTTTTTATAGAGTTATTGTCACTCCACTATTTTTTAAGAAGTTATATAAAAAAAAGGGAAATAAATTATTTTTTATTATTTTTATTTGGTTTTCAAAGGCTATGGTTTTTATTAATAATTCCATTTCTATTTATTTTAGATAAAAATAAAGTAGAAAAATTAAAAAGTTTTTCTCTACCAATTCTCTTTGTTTTATTTTTAAATTTATTTGAAATGAATGATTATTTAGCCAGCTTCTTCCAGCTTCCAAGTTCTTATAGCGTATTTAGTGAACAACCTGGTCACAATACTCCATCATTATATCTTGGAGTTTTAAAGTTATTTGGTATTGAGTCTGGAATTTATACATTAAGTATTTATTTTTTGATAACTTTATATTTATTAAAATTACTAACAATTAAAAAAATAGATGAAAAAACATTATTTCTTCTTTTTTCTTTTTTCTTAATAATTAATCCATATCTAAAGCCTTATCATATGATTTTCATGTTGCCTTTAATCCAATTACTGGATTTGCAATTCTTAAAATCTAGAAATGCAATTTTTATTTCTATTTTTGCACCAAATTTTTTATGGATTTTAGGATCTAATATCAGCGTTGGTACATATTTTGGTTATTTTCAAATAATTTTTCTCTTAGCATTTATTTACCAAGCTTACTTGTATCATAAAAACGAAAGCAAATATGATTGATTTACGTTCAGATACTGTTACCAAGCCGGATAAGGCTCTTCTAAAAGAAGTACTAGAGGCTAATTTGGGTGATGATGAGTATGGTGAAGATCCTACTGTAAATGCGTTACAAGAAAAATGCTCTAAACTCTTTGGATTTGAAGATGGATTATTTATAAGTTCAGGCTTGATGGGTAATCAAATTTCATTATTAATTCACAACAGTCCTGGAACAGAGGTCATAACTTCAAGTGACTCACATATAAAAAATTATGAACATGGTGCAGCAGCTTTTCTTTCAAGGGTACAATTTAGAGAGGTTGATCATATTGATGGTTTGTTAAATTTTGATAGTATCGAACAAATTATTAATAAATCTAAAATTCACAAACCTACTATTAGAACCATTTCAATTGAAAATACTCACTTAGCTTCAGGGGGATCAATAATCAAATATGAGGATATTAAGCACTTATATACGTTAACTCAATCAAAAGGATTAAGTCTTCATGTCGATGGTGCTAGGGTTCTCCATTCCATACTTCAGTCTAAATCACCATATGATTATGGAAGTATAAGCGATAGCTTGACATTTTGTTTCTCTAAAGCTCTTGGTGCTCCTATTGGTTCAATGTTGTTGGGTAGTAAGCAATTTATAAAACAAGCTAGAGAATACAGGAAAATACTAGGAGGCGGTATGAGGCAAGTGGGGGTAATCGCTTCAATAGCTAATAAGGCTTTAGACCAAAGAGAAGCAATATTACAAGATCATGAAAAAACTCGTCTAGTTTATGAATCCATAAGTGATAAATATTTTTGCAAAGAAATTTTATACAAAGGAACAAACATGATTATTTTTAAATTTTCTAACACAAAAAATTCAAACGAATTTATTGAAAACTTGAAATCTAAAAATGTACTAGCTGGATTGATTGATGATAAAAGTGTAAGGATTGTATTTCATAAAGATGTTCACATAAATGATACAAAAAATATTATAGACGCAATAAATTACTCTTCCTCAGGAGAGTAATTCCACTCAGTTATTGACTTTTCAGCTAGATTTATCAAGGTATAGATTCCCACAACTCCAATTATATTTGATAAAGTAATGTAAAAAATTAAATCAATAGAACAAATTGAGTCATCATTTACCAAGCAAAATGTAGTGCCTAATAAATATCCTATGTATGTCGAGGTAAGTACTATTGCAAAAAATATAATTACTTTAAATTTATTGTTAAATTTCATAATTCTATTAAGTTTAGCTTATTATGAATTTTCCAAATCCTTGGGTAACAATTTTGAGTTTTATATACATTTTTTTATTAGGGATCGGTTCATTTTTATTTAGTAAAAAATCTGTTGAAATTTATCTTGAAAAATTTAAAGATAAAGTATTAATAAAATTATTGGAACCAATAGTAGGCAGTATTGTATTTATAAGCAGTTTTGGTTTTGGTCTATTTATTTTGTATCAATTTATTTTGTTAATAACTTAATTGCTATATACATAGCTTTTTAAAATTTTTGTCATCTAAATACTGGATTTCACAATGTCTAGGTTTATGATTGTTAAATTTTTTTTCATTTAATTGATAAAAAAAATAAGATCTAATAGTGTCTTGATGAGAAACAAATAAACAGTTTCTTATTTCTGTTTGCAAAACATTAACTCTATTAAATACATCCATAAATGATTCTCTTGTTGACATTAATGATTCTGGATTATTTTTATACACCTTGAATTCAGAAGTTGTTTGAATTTCTTTAAATGTTCTTCCAGTCCATTTAATTGGACCACACCACTCTATGAGGTTATTGCTTATTTCTATTTCTACATTTGTAAATGAATTAACGATTTCTGCTGTTTGTCGTGCTCTTAGAAGTGGAGAAGATAAAATTTTATTAATTTGAAAATTTTTGTTAATTAAATTACCAGCTTTCTTAGCTTGGTATATTCCAATTTTACTTAGTCCAAATCCAGGTAAATTTGCATAATGTAAATTTTTAGGATTTAAAACTTCTCCGTGTCTTAAAAATAAATTGTTCATTAATTTAGATTACCTCATACATTATGTAAGATTTTAATATGAGCCTAAACGAAAAAGAACAAGAAATACTTAACCAGATAGAACAGGGTTTAATTAATGAAGATCCTGATTTAGCTAAGACTGTTAAAGATACAACTTTATCTAAGTTTACTAGAACAAGGGCAGTGATTGCTTTAATTCTATTTGTTACAGGACTATTTATTATGTTGGGAACATATATTATTCAACCATTGTTAGCAATCATTGGATTTTGCGTTATGGCAATTTCAGGATACATTTTTGTTATCAATACAAAAGCACTTCTTAAAGCTGAAAACATTAACGAATGGAATTTTTCTCAAGTTTTAAAAATTTTAAGAAATCAAGATAGCTCTAGACAAAAATAAATTTTTAAATTATATTTAAAATACACAAATTTTAGGAGTAAGGTTTGAAAAATAATGCATTCACATCAAAGCAAGCGTGTTATTTATCAGGATGCACTCCACACCAATTAAGATACTGGGATAAAGTTAATTTAGTTTCACCATCTATTCAATCATCAAATGGAAAGCCTGGTGTTCCTAAATATTATTCATTTAGAGACATTGTTTCATTAAGGGTCGTAAAAACGTTACTAGATAATGGAATGAGTATTCAAAGAGTTAGAAGAGCTTGGAGGTATTTAACAAAAAATGGAGATCTTTCGAAACAACTTTCTGAGGTGAAATTAATTTCTGAAAATAATAGTATATATTTTGAAGAGGACAATCAGGTTTTAGATGCATTAAAAAGCGGTCAATTGACTTTCTTTACTACTATCGATTCAGTTACAAAAATGGTAAAAGAAGATATATCAAAATTTGAATTGGATAAAGAAAAGTTTATTAATTTGTTGACTAAAATAGAAGAGGATGTTCAAACTCAAGAATTGCAAGCTTAAACTGTTCTGTCATGAGCTTGGATAGTCATAGGACACTAATTCTAAATTCTTCTTATTTGCCTCTGACTGTTGTTTCTTATAAAAGAGCAGTTTCTTTATTGCTTAACAAAAAAATTAACTCATTAAAAAATTCAAACTTCTCTTTAAATTCTGAAAATAGATCAGTTTTGATTCCAAAAGTTGGAATACTTAATTATTACGTAAATGCTCCCTACATCAGAAGAGTTGCACTAAACAGAGAAAATATATTTATAAGAGATTTAGGCACTTGTCAATACTGTGGGAAGACTGCAGAATCAATTGATCATATTTTACCAAAATCAAAAGGTGGTACGAATGAATGGTCTAATGTTGTAGCATGTTGTAAAAAATGTAACATAATAAAAGCTGATAAATTTCTTTATGAAACTTCGTTGACATTAAAAAAACATCCACTTATACCTAAAGATAATTTTTGGATCAAAACAATAATTGGTAAAAATCCAGACCCGTCGTGGGATGAATTTTTGAAGTCAGCATAAAATTTTTTTATTAAAAAGTGTTGCAAAGTGGTAGAAAGTGTCATATAATGACACAAAGTGGTTCAAGGCACGAAAGGCGGATAAAGTGTTCCTTGGTGAATATCAACATACGATGGATTCTAAAGGTAGAGTAGTTATTCCATCTAAGTTTAGAGAAGAGCTTCAACAGGGCTGTGTAATCACCAAGGGACAAGACAACTGTCTTCAAATTCTTACAAAAGAAAATTGGCAACTCGAAGCTTCTAAAATGGCTTCTTTACCATCAACTGATAGAACCTCAAGACAATTACGTAGAGCTTTGTTTAGTGGAGCTATAGATGTTAATGTTGATACAGCTGGAAGAGTTTCTATTCCAGAAAATCTTAGAATCTACAGCGGCATAGATCTAAACGATGAGGTAACTGTTACAGGTTCAGGACCTGTAGTAGAGGTGTGGTCAACAAGAAGCTGGAAAAAAATTCAAAATGAAGCTGATCATGCTTTTGCAAATATTAACGAAGTGAAGGAGTAAGTTCATAGCCAGCTCTCTAGACAACTAAATTGGAATACCCTTACTCCGCCCAACTTTCCAATTGGTGCCAGTTCTAGAGAGCTGGGTATGAATGAGAACAGGGTAGAGTATTTAAGTCACATTGGTGTCATGCAAAAAGAGATACTTTCTATTTTAGACTCAGTACCTCCAGGGATATTTATTGATGCAACTTATGGATATGGTTCTCACTTTCTAAATATCAAATCTTCTTATAAAAAATTTGATTTATATGGTTTCGATAGAGATATAGAATCTATTTCTAACTCTTCTGAGAAGGTTTATAAATTAAATTTTTCTGAAATTCCTAAATTTTTAAATAATAATGATATAAAAAATATTTCAGGTATCTTTTATGATTTTGGTATATCATCACATCAGGTTGACAGCTATGTAAGAGGATTTTCTTATATCAACGATGGTCCTTTAGACATGCGAATGGACACTAGCAATCAGATTTCAGCTTACACTGTAGTAAATTCTTATTCTGTTGAAAATTTAGCAAAAATATTATTTGAAAACGGAGAAGAAAAAAATTCTAAAAGAATTGCTAAATCAATAGTCGAAAATCGACCGTTAGGTTCAACTCTAGAACTTTCTGCTGTAATTAAATCAGCAATTACATATAAGAATCCAAAGTATGTCATGTCTACTGTAAAGAGATGTTTTCAAGCTTTAAGAATTTACATTAACAATGAGCTTGAAGAGATTGAAAAGTCATTAAATGAAATGTCTAAATTTATAATTTCAAATGGCGTAATCATATGTATTTCTTATCACTCTTTAGAAGATAGGATAGTAAAAAAATATTTTCAAAAATTGACCAAAGGATGTATTTGTGATCCAAAAATAGCAGTTTGTATTTGCGATAACAAAAATTTATTTAATTATGGAAAAAAAAGAAAATTAACACCATCTTTATCTGAGATTAATTCAAATAGTAGATCTTCTTCAGCAATTCTAAGATATGTTGTAAAAAATGAAAACTAAAGCGTCTCTTATTTTCATGATGTTTTTAATTTCATTTACGCTAATTTTTAATTTATTTTTAAACAATTTAATAAATGTTGAATATGAAAAGATAGCAAAATTGAATACGGAGATAATTGAACTTCAAAAAAATTCATCTCAAACTGAACTAAATTATATAAATTTGTATTCAGTGCAAAATATTTCACAGATAGCTTCAAATTATGGTTTTGAAAAACTTCCAGTCAAAAAGTATAAAAATACTGATATAAAGCCTTATAAATATGAATTTGATGTACAAAAGATAAAAACTTTAGGATTTAATTGGTGAAATGCATAATGTAAGAAGTAAATTTGTAATGAGTCTTTTGACAATAGCTATCTTTTATTCCAGCTTCCTTTTTTTGAAAGCTGTATATGAAATTCAGTTTATAGAAGATAAATATTTTACAAGTCAAGCAATGTCCTACAGGCTTAAGGAAACAACTCTTAACGCTTCTAGGGGTGCAATTTTTGATACAAATCTAATTCCTATAGTTACCAATTCGCGAGGTTTTGATGTTGCGATTATGCCAAGAGAAATTGAAAATATAGATGAAGTTTCCGAGTCACTAAGCGTTATTTTAGGTATTAATAGTGATGAATTGAAAAATAGGATAAATAAAAAAGATAGTTTTTTTTATGTTGCTAGAAATATAGATTACAGAACAGGTGTTGAAATAATTTCATGGAAATTGAGTGGTTTACTGCTAGAAGAAACTAATAATCGAATTCTTCACCAAAATTCATATGAAAAATTAATTGGAAATGTTGATCCAGATGGCAATGGAGTAGAAGGTCTTGAGTTGTATTTTAATAATTATTTAAGTGGACAAGATGGGAAAATTATTTATGAGTCAGCACCTAATGGTCGAATAATTCCGCAAGCTGATATTCAAACCATATTGCCCATACATGGTGAAGATTTAATTTTAACAATTAATTCTGAACTTCAATTCAAAGCAGGTGAGCTTTGCTCAGAAGCAATTAAAAAAACAAATTCTATGAATTGTTCAATTGTATTTAGTGATGCTAATACAGGTGACATAATAATACTTGTAGAAAAGTCTAATGAAAATATATCTCATATAAGTAGTGATTTAATAAACCTTAGAGCTTATTATGAACCGGGTTCTTCATTGAAAATTTTTACAATCGGCGCATTGATAGAAAAAGATAATTCATTTTTAGATGTTGTTTACGATGTTCCTGACAAAATTGAAATGATAAAAGGTTCTTGTAATTTAAACAACAATATCAAGGGTTGTTTTAGGGATTTTAAAAATCATGAAAACTACAATTTAAAACTTGAAAATATTATTGAAAGATCATCTAATGTTGGAACAATTTTAGCGACAAGGGAGTTATCAATAAGTGAAATTGAAAGTTATCTCTCTAAATATGGTTTTATGAGTAAAACAGGTATAAATCTGACAGGAGAGCTTTCAGGGAGAATTTCAAGTAATAAAAGTTGTTTAACATGTTTAGCTTCTTTGTCTATTGGATATTCAATTGATGTTACACAGCTTCAAATGCTAAGAGCATATAGCATAATTGCAAATGGAGGAAAAGACGTAACTTTATCATTAATAAAAGATGAGTTATCTAATGTTCAAAATAATAATTTTGTTATTAACAAAGATCATGCAACAATTCTTAAAGAATTTTTGGTAAATGTTGTTCAAGGAGACAATGGTACCGCCAAAAATCTAAAAGATTTACCATATGTAACTGGTGGGAAAACAGGAACGAGTAGAACTTATTTAGAAGGAAGCGGATATTCGGAAAATTTATTTACTACATCATTTATTGGATTTACAGAATTTGAAGATATGACTGTTGTTGGGTCAATTATTCTATGGGGTGCATCAATAAACCCAAGCTCAGAATATATTACAGGAGGGTCTACAGCTGCACCTTTATACAAAGAGATGATCGAATATTTTCAAAAAGTAGGTGGTTAAAGAAAATGAAATATAAATTTTTAAAAGATTTAAATTTTGATTTAGTCGTTAATTCAACGATAGATGTTGATGAAGAAAAAATATTAATTATAGATAATAAAGATCAAATTAAATTAGACCAATATATATCTGAGGCTTTACAGAAGAAAGTCTCATTAGTTCTAACTAGCAATGTGTCAAAGTTAGAAGATAAACAGATAATCAAGGTTAAAGATTTTAATGATTTAATGGAAAATATATTAATTGAAATTTATAAAGATTATCAAAAACTAAATTATTTTGCTATAACTGGAACTAATGGAAAAACTACTACTGGTTATTATCTAGATCAATTAATCAAAAAGAGTTCAATTTTTGTAGGAACATTAAATCAAGAAAATTTATTTTCTTTCACTAATGAAAAAAATCTTACAACACCAAAGTTGTTTAACTTAGTCAAAATGCTTTCTTTACAAAAACAACAAATTCAAAATATAGTCTTAGAGATGTCCTCACATGCTTTACATCAAAATAGATTAGAAGGTATAAAATTTGTTGTATCAGGGTTCACAAATCTTACTCAAGACCATTTAGATTACCATAAATCTTTTAATGATTATTTTTTAGCTAAAGCTAAATTATTTGATCCTAAGGTCTCTTCAGATTTTGTTTTTATTGATAATGAATATGGCAACAAAATAAATGATATGTACAGTAAAAAGGGCCACTCTATTGGAGTTAATAAACTAAATGATGTTCAAATTTTGGAATCAAGTTATGAACATATTAAATTTAGAGTTGAAAACGAGATTTTTGAAAACAAGCTAAATATTTCAGGTCCTGAATGCTATTCCAATTTGGTCTTAGGAGCTTCAATGGCATACTATTCTGAATTATTTTCTTTTGATGAAATTATAAAAAATATTCCACAAGTTAAAAATCCACCAGGTAGATTTGATATCATAGACTCTCCTAAAGGAACTATCATAATTGACTATTCTCACTCACCAGATTCTATTGAAAAAGTTATAAAATATACTCTTCAAAAGTACAGCAAGAAAATTATTGTAGTTTTTGGTGCTGGTGGGGACAGAGATTCAAATAAAAGAAAATATATGGGACAAGCAGTTAATTTGGCAGATGAAATAATACTTACAGACGACAACCCTAGAACTGAAGATCCGAATTTAATAATCAATGACATAATTGAAGGTATTGAATTAAATAAAAAATTAACAGTAATAAATGATCGATATAAAGCTATAGAAGAAGCTTTTAATAAAATGAATGGAGATTGTATTTTGTTAATATTAGGAAAAGGCCATGAAATTATACAAGAATTTAATGATAAAGATATTTTATTTAATGATAAGGAAGTCGTTTTAGAATTGATTAGTAATTCATGATAGCAATAATTGTATCTGGCGGAATTAGTTTCTTAATAGTTTTAGTGACTACTAATTTTGGTGTTAGCTTTTTTAAATCAAAAAAAATAGGTCAAAGTATACAAGAAGAAGTTGATTTTCATGAACATAAAAAGGGAACTCCAACGATGGGGGGTGTGTTTGTAATTTTTGGAACTATCGTGGGCTATATGTTCTCGCATGTTAATTTTTGGACTATTGGAAGTGGTTTTAAAGTAGTTATTAGAGAATTAAATTTAAATGTTTTAGCAATTCTTTTTTTAGCTGTATTAATGTCGCTTGTAGGCTTGCTTGACGATTTATTAAAAGTTAGAAAAAAACAAAACTTAGGACTTACATCAAAGTCAAAAATTATTTTACAATTATTAGTTTCTATAATCTCTGTTGGTTATTTTATTAATATTTCACTAAATACAAATTTGAATCTATTTAGTGGTTATGAAATAAATATTTCCTACTTTAAATGGATATTGGTTATTTTTTTAATTGTTGGAATAACAAATTCAGTCAACTTTACTGATGGTTTAGACGGACTTGTAGCTGGAACTAGTTCAATAAGTTTTGGAAGTTTATTAATTATCACATTTTGGATGTTTAGAAACAAATCATATTATTCAAACTTTGTTTTAGATGAATATTTATCTCTAGATATTTCAATATTAATTTCATCTGTTGCTGGAGCTTGTTTAGGTTTTTTGTGGTGGAATACAAATCCAGCCAAAATTATCCTAGGTGATGTAGGTTCTCATTTCATTGGTTCAATTATTGTTCTTTTATTAATAAGTATTTCAGCTGAAGGCTTGGTTTTACTAATTTGCATGATATTTATTGTTGAAGCTTTATCAGTTGTTTTACAAATAGTTTCATATAAATTAAGAAAGAAACGAATCTTTAAAATGGCACCGATACACCATCATTTTGAAATGTGTGGCTGGGCTGAAACAACAGTGATAGTGAGATTCTGGATACTAAATGGAATATTTGTAATACTAGCTTTAGGCCTCTTTTATGCCGATTGGGTTTTGTACGGAAATTAAGATATGTCTGTTCTTATTTTTGGTTATGGTTCAACTGGAAAATCAATTGAATCTTATTTAGTCAAAAATAAAATTAATTATTTTATTTTTGACGACAATGAAAAAGCTTTTGGTGATAAAAAAAAGATGTTTACTTTAAATAACCTTGACAATATCGATCTTGTATACATTTCACCAGGTATTGCTCCAAATCATAGTTTGTATAAACATTTAAAAAATAAAAATATTGAAATTAAAACAGATATCGATTTATTTTTTGAGAAAATTAATTATGAAAAAATAATTTCTATTGGTGTTACTGGAACAAATGGAAAAACTTCTTTTGTAACTTTAGTGGAAGAGTTTTTGAAGAATGAAAATTTAAAAACAGAAAGTGTTGGAAATATAGGTAAATCTCCAATCTCTGTAATCGAAGAAATAAATAACAGCTTGGAAAAAACGTATCTTTTAATAGAACTTTCAAGTTTTCAGTTATTTTACTCAAAAAAGTTAGTATTGGATTATGGGATTCTCCTAAATATAACAGAAGATCACTTAGACTGGCATTCCAATATTGATGAATACACTAAGTCAAAAAATAAAATATATTCTTTTGTAAAAGAAAGCAATAACAAAATATCAAATGTTGAAAGTGATTCAATGGAAAAAATTTATTCTTCTCATCTTGATTATATAAATAAATTGATTGAGAAAGGCTTTCATGAAAATACTGTCTTAAATTTCTTCAAATTAATTATTCAATTATTACCACATAAGGAAATAATAGATAAAGGATTTAATTTTTTATTAAACCAACCAAATTTAGAACACAGATTTGAAATGATTGAGAATTCTTCTCATCATATATTCATAAATGATTCTAAATCGACAAATCTTGCATCCGTTCAGTTTGCAATAAGTAAATTAAATAATTTAAAAATTAATCATGATGCAAATCAGATGATATTAATTTTACATGGTGATAACAAAGGAATTGATTTTTCAAAATTAGATTTAAGAGAAGTTGATACAGTTTTTTACACAAAGAATTTTAAATTGTTAGAAAACGATAAAATTAAAAAAATTAAGTATAAAAGCTTAAAAGATATTAAAGAAAGTTTAGAAAAGAATTTAAACACAAAATCTATAGTTTTATTTTCCTGTGGAGGTTCTAGTTTTACAGAATTTAAAAATTATAAGGATAGAGGAATATTTTTCAAAAACTTAGTTGGAAATATGGCATTGGATAATGATTAAAGAATTCGATTTAAAACTAATAAAATTAAATAAAATTTTTATTGGCTTAATGGTTTTCTACGGTTTTTTATTAGTATCTTCAGCTTCAGCTTTAGAGTCAGAGAGAATTTATCAGAACAGTTTTTACATGGTAAGAAATCATTTAATTTCAGTAATAGTAGGTCTTATGCTTATGTATTTTATTAAAAATATCATCAAATTTGAACTAATTCTTAAAAATTTAAAATATCTTGCAGGTGGCATGTCTATTGTGCTTTTTGGTTTATTAACATATGGAAATACTTTTTTTGGGAGTAGTAGATGGTTAGATTTAGGATTTGTTCAATTCCAACCAAGTGAATTTGCAAAACCTATAATATTTTTATGGGTTGCAAAAGAAGTTTCTAAATATGATAAAAAAAAGCCTCTAATTGGTCAAATTGTTAAGACTGTTTTTCTTCCAGCATCTATGTGTTTATTTATACTTTTACAGCCTGACTTCGGCACTTCTGCAGTAATAGTATTAGTAGTTTTAATGCAGTTATTTATTTCTAGAATTAATATACTAATTCCCTTATTGTCAACAATTGCACTATCAATAATAGGATATTTCGTACTTAACTTAGAAGGGTATAGAAATAAAAGATTGCAAGTTTGGCGAGATGGAACATGTAACACTGGACAAGAATTACTTGATGCTTGTTATCAAGTTCATCAAAGTAGAATTGCAATTAGTTCAGGTGGTTTATTTGGATTGGGTCCAGGAACTTCAAGATCAAGATGGGGTTCATTACCTAGCTCATATTCTGATTTTATATCTTCAATTATTGGTGAAGAGTATGGATTTTTTGGGTTTGTATTATTTTTAATTTTTCTTCTCATAATTATTTTTACTTTTTACTTAATCGCAATGAGATCAAAAAATGAAATTAAGAAAATATATATTTTTGGAATCACTTCATGGATTTTTATCCAATCAATTTTTAACTTAGGTGCTACAGTTTATCTTCTACCAGTTACAGGTATAGTACTTCCTTTTGTATCCTATGGTGGTTCTGCAATGGCCTCCATCTTCATAGCAATGGGAATTATGGATTCAAAAAATGAATAAAAAATCAATTTTTTTCTGCGTTGGGTCTGGAGGGCATATTCTTCCAGTTAAAAATATTATCTTAGATCTAATTAAAAATGGAGTTAGTGAAGAAGAAATCATTATTTTCACAGACAAACGAGGAGCAGAATACCTAAATGGGCTAGAGTCTTCTACGATAATTTATAATTTTAGTTATTCTAAAAAAGGCTTACCTGGTTATGTTTTTAAAGTTCTACATTTAATTAAAGCCATTATTTTTGTGTATAGAAATACGAAAATTTATAACATTAATTATTTTTTTACTTCAGGTGCTTATATTGCTCCAATAGCAACAATAGTTTCGATAATTTTAAGAGTAGATATTTACAATCAAGAACAAAATATTTATGCAGGATATGGAAATAAATTTACTTCATATTTTTCAAAATTTACATTCACGTCATTCCCAAATACTAAAAATTTATCAAATCGAAATGTTAAATTTACTGGACCAATTTTAAACAGAAATTTAGAAAAAGTTTCTAAAGTTTCAAAATCCAGTACCTATACAATAGGCATACAAGGAGGTAGCCAAGGTTCAAAGGAGCTTATTGAATATACTGAAAAACTTTCTAAAGACTTAAAAGATTTACAAATAAATTTTATTTGTATCACTGGTAGAACTTTGGTTACTACAAAAGACTCAATAAATATTTCTTATAAAGCGTTTTATCAAAATATGAGTAAATTTTATTCAGAAATAGATTTACAAATATCTCGAGCTGGGGGAGGGTCATTAGAAGCAGCTTATTTACAAATTCCACAAATATTAGTTCCGTATAAACACGGCACCTCTAAGAGTCACCAATCATTAAACGCCAAATATTTAAAAGAATTGGGTGTTGCACAAATTGCAAATTCATATGAAGAAATTTATGCTTATGTCAATAATTTTTACTTAGATAGAAATAGTAAAAATAATAGATTTGCAAAAATCAAAAATGGATTAGATGTAATTACTAAAGAATTAATGAGAAATTATGATTAATAACTATAAAGCAATTTTTATATTAGGTATCGGTGGCACCGGTATGAGTTCTATTGCAAAGTATTTAAATCAACGAAGAGCAAATGTATCGGGTTATGATCAAAGAAAATCTTATGCTGTTGAAAAATTATCTTATGAAGGGATACGTATTTTAAATAGTTTAGAAAATGAGAAATATAAAAGTGAGATTTTATATATTTACTCTAGTGCAATAAATATTAAAAATACATTTCTTGCTAATTATACAAATAAAAAAAATGTTTTAACAAGACCTCAGTTTCTTGAAATATTGTCTTACGAAGTTGACATTATTGGTGTAACTGGAACTCATGGTAAAACTTCAACCACTGCTTTACTTAGTCATATTTTTCAATTTAACAATATTAATGTTTCATATATATATGGTGGTGTTAATTCACTTGGAAATCTTGGAGGACATTTCGGCGATCTTTCACAACCACTAATATTAGAAACAGATGAAGCTTTTAATACCTTTGAAAATATTCAAATTAAAGACTTACTTGTTACAAATATAGATAACGATCATATTGATTATTATGGAAATTTTAATAATTTAAAACTTGCATTTGAACATGTGATACTTAATTCAAAAGGAAATGTTGTATTAAATATAGATGATAAAATTTTAAATAAATATTCAGATGTTTCAAAATTTACATATTCACAAAACATGGATTCAAATTTAAAAGTTATACCACCTGATGGGCTTTTTTATAAAAATAAAAAATTTCTAGTTCAATCTAGCTTTATTGGTGAACAATATTTGATGAATATCGCTGGTGCAATATTAATTGCTGAAATTTATGGAATAAATATAGAGAAATCCTTAAATGCTATTAAATCTTTTCCCGGAGTAAAAAGAAGGATGGAATTTAAGGGTACTAAAAACAATGTTAAGATATATGACGACTACGGCCATCATCCTACAGCAATTCTTAAATCAATAAGTACTTTAATAGATGTCACGGAAGGTGAATTATACGTAGTATTTCAGCCTCACCGGTTTACAAGAACAAGAGATAACTTCAAAGAATTAAAAAAAAGTCTAGAAACATGTAATAATGTCTTGATTCTTGATATTTACCCAGCTGGGGAAGATCCGATTCCAGGAATTAGAAGTAAAAATTTTGAATCTAATAAGATTACTTATATTGATTCTATGTCAAAAGTTCCAGAATATTTGAATAATATTTTAAAGAGTGGTGATTGTATATTAATTTTAGGTGCAGGTGATGTGACTCTATTGGGAAATTTACTTTTAGAAGTTTGATATGTTAAAAAAAACTATGAATTTGTCAAAATTTACTACATATAAATTTGGAGGTATTGCAACGTCTTTTTTTGAAATTAAATCTGAGAATGATTTAATAGAAATTTCAAAAAAGTTTGATTTGGAAAATGTATACATTTTAGGAAAGGGATCGAATATCGTCTTTTCAGATAGTGATCATGATTACCCAATACTAAATTCCAAATTAATTTTTATTAATAAATCAAAAGATAACAGCATCTTGGAAATTGGTTCAGGCGTTTACTTACCTGATCTCTCTAGATTTTTAAAAAGTCAAAATTTTACTGGTGGTGAATTTATGCTAGGTATTCCTGGTTCTGTAGGTGGTGCTTTTGCTATGAATGCTGGGTGTTATGGATATGAATTCTTTGATAGCTTAATCTCTGTTAGAGTTTTTGATTTTACGTCTAATTCAATTTATGAATTATTGAAGTCAGATATTGAACATGGTTATAGAAAAGTAAAACTAAATAATGTAATGTTGCTTAGTGTTAAGATGGAATTTCATAAAGAAAGTCCAAATGTTATTAATAACAATAATGAAAAATTTTATAGATTAAGAAAAAATTCCCAACCACCTGCAATTTATAATGCTGGTAGCGTTTTTAAAAATGGTAAAGATTACTTTGCTGGAAAATTAATTGAAGAGTCCGGATTAAAAGGTTTTAGGCTAAAGGATGTAAGAGTAAGTGAAAAACATGCTAATTTTTTCATTGCAGATAAAGGTGCAAAAGCTTTGAACTTATTTAATTTAGTTCAATATGTAAAAGAAAAAGTAAATAAAAAATTCTCTATCGAATTAGAAGAAGAGATAATTTTCAAAGGTAAATTTTGAACTTAGTTTTTTATAAGTTACAAACAAATTCTTTTAAATCTTTCCTCGTGTTTGCTTCAATTTCACTGATTCTGTACAGTGTTCTTTTTTTTGTTTTCACTTCAAGAAGTTCAATAAATAGTGTTGTTATTGATTCAGAAAATTCTATTCTGACAAAGGAATTAGAAAAAGTTATAGGTAAATCTTATTATCAGATGACAGACAGCTATATAAATAGTTTTAAAATTGCCGATCAGTCAATCCAAACTATTCAAATTATTAATTTCACTGACAACGCTCTATATCTGAGTATAAATTACTACGAAAAAGTTGCTGTAATAGAAGACTATAGGAGTAGACCTATCACTAAAAATGTATTATTAAAAAATGGAGTTTATGTAACCTATAAAAATGAAAAGTTGCCTAAAGTGTCAATTTTGAATGGTCCTGTTGAAGAGGGTTTTGAAGGGGAATTGATTTCTTTTTTCACTACTTTGGACTCTAAGTCTACTAACTTGAGTGATTCTAAATTTAAATTTGATGGAGATTCATTCAATGGTGTGATTGACGAACTTGAGATCAATTTTGGTGGACTTGTTGACTTGGGGACAAAAGCTGCTTCTATATACGATTTGCTAAAGAGTCAGACTTGTAAAGGTGAGGTAACTTTTGTAAGCAGCGAATCATTTATAACATCATGTAATATCTAAATATATACTTTACATTTAGATAATTTTATAAAATTTTATTTGTTTATGTACACTTAAATGATATTCTTTAAATATTGAATGGAGAAATATGGTACAAAGTAAAAAAACAAATCAAAAAAATTTAAACTTAAATACAAGACCTCGTAATTACACTGCGGTAATAAAAGTTGTTGGCGTAGGTGGAGGAGGTACAAATGCAGTAAACAGAATGATCAAAATGGGAATCAAGGGAGTAGATTTTATTGCCGCTAATACTGATGCTCAGAGTTTACTAGGTTCAAAAGCTGATATAAAACTAGATTTAGGACGAAAAACTACCAGAGGCTTAGGAGCTGGTGCTAATCCAGAAGTTGGAAGACAAGCTGCACTTGATTCTCAAGAATTAATCAGAGAAGCTTTAAAAGGATCAGATATGGTTTTTATAACTGCCGGTGAAGGTGGAGGAACTGGAACAGGCGCTTCTCCTGTTATTGCTGATATAGCACATGAACTAGGAGCATTAACCGTTGGGGTAGTTACAAGACCATTTGGGTTTGAAGGTAGAAGAAGAAGTATTCAAGCTGAAGAAGGGGTGCAAGAGCTAAGAGATGTTTTAGATACTTTAATAGTTATTCCAAATGATAGATTGTTACAAATAAGTGATAAAGATCTTAAAGCTAATGAAGCATATGTAAAATCTGACGAAATCCTTTCAAATGGTGTCAAAGGAATTTCCGGCTTAATTACCCAACCTGGTGTAATAAATGTTGACTTTGCTGACGTTAAAACAATTTTACAAGATGCAGGAAATGCTGTATTAGGAATTGGAAGATCCACGGGTGAACAAAGAGCACCAAATGCAGCACAAGCAGCTATATCATCTCCTCTACTTGAGGCAAATATGGATGGAGCAGAAGGAGTCTTGATTACAATTACTGGATCTGACGACTTAAAGCTTCAAGAAATTAATGAGGCTGCTAGGGTAATTACTGAAAGAGCTGACGATAATGCAGAAATAATTTTTGGACATATTACTGATGAAACAATAGGGGATGCAGTTGAGGTAACCGTTGTTGCTGCTGGTTTTGGCCCTAGACCAACTAGAAAAAGTAAATTGAACGAAAACGTTAATGTATCTGAAGAGGATGTACTACCTGACTTTATAAAAGGATGATAGATTCTTTCAGTGAATACAAAATTGCATTTACTGACAAATCAGACGATGACTTAGCTAGTATTTTACACGTCTTAGGCGTAGATAAATATGCATATATGAACCAAACTCACTCGAGTGAAGTGTTGAATATAAACACTGGAGGTATATATCAAAGCGATGGCATTTACACAAGCTTTAATAAAATTGCACTAGTAGTTAAAACAGCAGATTGTATGCCCATTTTAATTAAAAATAATAACTTTATAGCTGCTATACACGCAGGTTGGAGAGGTATTAAAAAAAATATTATAGAGCTAACACTTAATCGATTAGGAAATGGTGGGGAAATATATATTGGTCCTCATGCAAAATCTTGTTGTTATGAAGTTAAATCAGACGTTGCAAAGTATTTTAAAAACTACATAATTGAAAAAAATAGTAAAAAATATTTAGATATGGCATCACACGTTGTTGATACAGCAAAAAAGTATAATTACTCAGTAAACACTATAAATTCTTGCACCATTTGCAATGATAATTTTTATTCTTTTAGAGAAAATAGGACAAAAAATAGACAGTTTGGAATAATATGGAGTTAAATTTATCAAATATTATTTCAAAAATTAAAACATACGATGCACAATTATTACCAGTTGTAAAAAATAAAAACAATCAAGAAATAAAATTTTTATATGAATTTGGTTTAAGAGATTTTGGAGAAAGTAAATTAAAAGATTTTAAAATGCATTCAAAAGAGTACCAAGATGTAAATTATCACTTTATAGCACCCGTTCAAACCAATAAAATTTCTAAATTGACAAGCTTTTTCAGCACAGTCCACACTTTATCAAGAAAAAAAGAAATTGAATATTTTTCAAAGTATGATGATCAAAATTTAAGTTATTATATACAGTTAAATATTGATGAAGATCCGAAAAAAAATGGAGTTTTTGAAAATCAAGTTAATGAATTTTATGAAATCGGATTAGAGAATAATTTAAATATTATTGGTTTAATGACAATTCCAAATATTAAATCTGATCCAAAATACATATATAAGAAAATGTATGAAATTAATGAAAGAATTTCTTCAAGAAACAAATTGTATAAAAAACAACTTTCTATGGGTATGTCTAATGATTATGAAATTGCTTTAGATTTTGGTGCTACTATTGTTCGTATAGGAACTTTACTTTATAAAAAATGTTAGAAAAATTTTTAATTGCAATTGGCTTAAAAGAACCTCAAGAAAACTTCTTAGAAGACATTTCTGTGACTAGCGTCAGGCCTTCTAGTGATAATTTATTTAAAGAAGATCAAAATGATGATATAAAGATTCATTTACAAGTAGATGATGTTGAAATTAAAGCTATTAGATCTTTTAGCGATATGCATGAGCTTGGAAAGATAGTTAAAGATGAATACATAGTTTGTATGGATATTAGAGATGTTTTAGACAATTCAGAAAGAAGACGTATCTTAGATTTTGTCACAGGAATGGCCTTCATAGCTAATTACACCATGAGATCTATCAACAAAGAGGGTGTTTTTTTAATTATTCCAAGCAACAAGACGCTAGTTACAAAAGAAAAGGAACGACTACAAGAACTTGGTCTTTACAAAATAAATGTGTAGTTCTGTATATATAATTTTTAGATTATTTTATTACAGTTTATTTGCATGGATTATTTTAAGTTGGATTCAAGTTCCTCACGATCATCCTATTGGACAACTAAAAGCAGTATTAGATAAATTTTATGAAAGGTTGCTGAACCCAATAAGGACTAGAGTTCCAGTTCTAAGAGTAGGAATGGCGGGAATAGATTTATCCCCTTTAATTTTAATTTTTGTGTTTAACATTATTCAGCCTTATGTTTTAAGAATATTTTGTTGATTTTTTTATGTTTATGCCTAAGTTGTAATCAAGAACTTTTCCACTGCCAACTTCATTAACAATAGATAAGTCTGTAGCAAGCGTTTCATTCTTAATATATTCTGAAAAGTCTTCAATACTGTTTTGTATAATTTTTTCTGTTGTTAGTAGTTCTACAAAAACTCGATCAGTAATCTCAAAACCATCCAATTTTCTTTTTTGCTGAATTATGGAAACAATTTCTCTTGAAAGCCTTTCTTTATTGAGCTCATTTGTTATCTCAGTGTCTAAAATCAATCCAAAATTTTCAACAATTTCAAAATTAACGTTATCAGTTTTGGCAGTTAGTTTAACTTCAATTTCGGAAACATCAATTTCAATGTTGTCAATATTAAATTTAGTTTTATTTAATAGATCTCTTTTTTGAACATCTTCTAATTCAGATAAAAATTTTCGTATCTTGTTAATTTCTTTTCCGAATTTTGGTCCTAAGATTTGAAAATTTGGCTTAAGTTCATAATTTATCCAATCATCAACAGATTTTTCAATAAATATATTTTTTACGTTTATTTCATTTTTAATAAGATTTTCAATTATTTTTAATTGTTCTGCAATCAGTTCATTGTCAGAAATAATTGTTATTGAATTCAAAGGCTGTTTATTAGGAAGCTTTAGTTTGACTCTAAGATTACGAACACTTTTAATTATTTTTTTTGCTAGTTGAACACTGTCTTCTAATTCTTTATTGATTAAAGATTCATTTGATAAAGGATATTCTTCATAGTGAATACTTTTACCCTTATCATTTATTAAACCTTGGTAAATTTCTTCACATATAAATGGTAAAACTGGTGCCATAGCTTTTGTAAATTCTATTAGTACTTCATGTAAAGTTTTAAACGCATTTATTTTATCAATATCGTTAGTATCTTTTTCTTTCCAGAACCTTTTTCTATTAGATCTAATATACCAATTAGTTAATTCATCAATAAAGTTCATAAGTGGTGGGATAACTTCATAAAGATAATAATTTTCCATTTTTTCATTAACTATCTTGATTAAAGACTGCAATGTAGAAATTAACCACTGATCCATTAAAGCTCTATCTTTTACAGGTTGAGCTTTCTCAAGCTCATCGTAAGTTATATCATCAGCATTTGCATATGTCGAAAAAAATGAAAAACTATTCCAGAGAGGTAAGATTATACTTCTTGTGACGAGTTGAACACCTTCCTCAGAAAATTTTAAAGGCTCACCTCGAACTACAGGAGAGTTTATTAAATACGCTCTAAGACTATCTCCACCATATTTGTTTAAGAGCTCTTCAGGATCTGGATAGTTTTTTAAACTTTTGCTCATTTTTCTTCCATCTTCAGCCAGAATCATGCCAGTTGTAATACAATTTTTAAATGCAACCGAGTCAAACAATGCAACTGCCAAAATGGTTAAGGTATAAAACCAGCCTCTAGTTTGGTCGAGTCCTTCTGCAATAAAATCAGCAGGAAACCCGTTAAGGAAGTCGTCTTTATTTTCAAACGGATAATGTTGCTGACCATATGGCATAGAACCTGATTCAAACCAACAATCTAAAACTTCAGGGGTTCTTTTATAAGCTTTTCCGTCAACTTTAATTAATAAATCATCTAAATAGTGTCTATGCAAGTCGACAATTTCTTTCCCAGTATATTCTTGAAGTTCTTCAACTGATCCTATGCAGATTTGGTCTTGAGGGTCATCAACATTTACCCATACAGGAATACAGCTTCCCCAGTATCTGTTTCTACTGATTGCCCAGTCTCTAGCATTTCCAAGCCAATTAGAAAATCTTTTTTCTCCAATAAACCCTGGAACCCAGTGAGTTGAAGCATTAAGCTCAACCATTCGATCTCTTATTTTTTCAACATTAACAAACCAGGTTGGTATGGCTTTATAAATTAAAGGGGTACCTGTTCTCCAACAAAATGGGTATGAATGAGTTTCTGTTTTATAACTAAATAAGGCATTTCTATTTTTAAGTTGCTCAACAACAATTTTATCTGCATCTTTAACATTTAAATCCTTTAGCTCCGCAAATGTTGAATCAAATTTTCCTGCAAGAGTGACGGGGTCTACAATTACATCTATGTCTGCGTTCTTAAGTGCGTAAAAATCACTTTCTCCATATGCAGGTGCCTGAGACACTAACCCTGAACCAGATTCTGTATTTGTATCATCACTATGAATAATTCTAAATGTACCATCTTGGAAAGTATCTTCGTATTCGTCATAAGCAGGTATGTATGTTGCTCCAATTAATTCACTTCCAATAGATTCATCTACAATATCAAAATCATAGTTTTCTAGCTCTAACAGTCTTTCTTTTGCAATCCAATAAAACTTATTTTTGATTGAAATTCTTGAATATGAAATATCTTTTCCTACAGCAATAGCTAAGTTACCTGGTATACACCAAGGTGTAGTTGTCCATACTAGAAAATTGTCACCTTTAACAATCTTATTAAAATCTTCTCTGGCTTTTAAAGTAAAAAATATGGAAGGATCTTCAACGTCCCTGTAATCCATATTTGCTTCAAAATTTGACAATGGTGTTGAAGCTGCCCACGAATAAGGTAAAACCTTATAATCCTGATAAATAAGTTCTTTTGACCATAATTCTTTGAAAACCCACCAAACGCTTTCCATAAAATCAATATCCATAGTTTTGTAATCATTTTCAAAATCAACCCATCTACCTATTTTTCTTGTAATTTTTTCCCAATTTTCTGTATTAGTTTGAACTTGAGTACGACATGCTTCATTGAATTTTCCTATTCCAAATTCATCTATCTGCTGAGGGTCTTCTAAGTTAAGTTTTTTCTGAACTTCCATTTCGATAGGAAGCCCATGAACATCCCATCCAAACCTTCTTTCAACGTAATATCCTCTCATGGTCCAATATCTTGGAACTATGTCTTTTATTACACCAGCTAATAAATTTCCATAGTGAGGACTGCCAGTAGGGAACGGAGGACCATCGTAGAATCTAAAT
>Ga0255777_10001195_pt1 | contig 24728 bp, 14 predicted proteins | sample 101ome_15_FD_179975 | JGI IMG/M metagenome (GOLD analysis project Ga0255777, IMG submission 179975) | Coastal salt marsh microbial communities from the Groves Creek Marsh, Skidaway Island, Georgia - 101402AT metaG (version 2) | ecosystem: Environmental > Aquatic > Marine > Intertidal zone >... | reverse complement strand
GTTAAATGGGAAATTATTTGTCACTAACGACGCATCTTTTAATTCCAAAATGTTTATTGCGAAAGATGTCTGTATGAATCAATTGCTTTTACTTGGCAATGATGCTAGTTTTAATTCTAAATTATTTGTCGCTAGTGATGTCTGTATGAATGAACTTCTAATAGTTGGCAATGATGCTAGTTTTAATTCGAAACTATTTGTCGCTGATGATGTTTCTTTCAATGAAACTCTACATGTTGGTAATGATTCGATATTCGATTCAAAACTATATGCTGTCGGCGATGTTTCATTTGATTCCTTATTAGCCGTCCATGGAGATGTATCATTGAATTCTAACTTATATGTCGTAAAAGATGTTTCTTTTGATTCCATATTAACCGTCCATGGGGATGTGTCATTGAATTCAGAACTATATGTTGCTGATGCTGTTCTATTTGATTCTACGTTAACGGTTAGTGGGGATACTGTATTAAATTCTGAACTACATGTCGTAAAAGACGTTTCTTTTGATTCCTTACTAGCAGTTAATAAAGATGTTTCATTCAATTCAAACCTATATGTTGCAGGGGATGTTATATTTGATTCTACATTAACAGTTAGTGGGGATGTTTCATTCAATTCAAAATTATCCGTACAAAATGACGCATCATTTAATTCAAATGTAGATATTTCTGGTGACCTTGTCATACGTGGAACACTCGGGGTTTATCAATATCAAGATGTGAAAGTAATTAATACTACCGTAAACAACTACGAACTAATTATTAGTGAAGATATTTCACTTAATGGTAGATTATTCGCAAGCGATGATGTTAGTTTGAATTCGAAATTATTTGTTGCTGATGATGTATCTTTTGATTCGGTACTGATGGTAAACGATGATGTTAGTTTTAATTCAAATTTATTTGTTAATGGCGATGTATCTTTCAATAATAATCTAGATGTTGGTAAAGATATACGGTTAAGAGACCTATATACGAGAGGGAAAGCTGAAATCGTTTCCACATTAGATGTTAGTGGCGGCGTGGTATTTGGTTCTACACTTGATGTTAGTAATAATACAATATTAAAGTCTAAACTACATGTAGTCAAAGATGCTTCTTTTGATTCCATATTGGTAGTTAACGGAGATGTTTCATTCAATTCGAACCAATATGTCAATAAAAATGTTTACATTAAAAATGACTTATTTGTGAATAGAGATGTTTCTATGAATTCTACACTTACTGTATCTGGCGATGTTTCTATGAATAGCCATGTATATGCTGAAAGTCTTACTGTTAGCGGGGATGCAATTGTAGACTCAAAATTATCTGTAAATCATGGAATCAACGTTAAAAATGGGTATATTACCGCGAATAATATCATATCTAACGTTCAAAATTTACCTCTTGATGTTACTAGCAATTTTAATAGTAATCGATACATTATTTATTCACAATATCAAAATATGGAACGCGTATATAATGGTGTTTACGATGTTTCTGCCAGTTCATTTACAACTGATTATGAACCATGGAAAGTGTTTACCGACCATACTGGAACTTTAAGCTCCGCAAATTGGAGAAGTAGCCCATCATATACAAATGGTATACCCAATACTAACACTTCCGTAACTACTTATACGAATTTATCTAATACCTCTACTAATGTTTTGGGCGAGTATATTGATATAACACTCCCATTTTATATCCGTATTCAACATATTTCGATTACATGTAATAATTATGATGAAGCCAGTACACCCGGCATTATCAAATTTGTAACCTTAGGAGAAATTAATGGTTCTTGGACTGAATTAACTACCTATAATGGAACTGACGCTACATCAATTCAATTATCCCCAACAATATTTGATATACCAACAAATACACTCTATACGAACAAGTTTCGTATTGTAATTAATCAAATCAGAAATTCTACTAACTATGCTGTTATTTCATACTTAGCTTTTGGAGGTGATGTAATGGGTAGCAAAATAAATATTGATGATGGTAATATTGGAATTGGTAATACAAATCCTCGTTCCGCACTAGAGGTAACTGGAGATATTGTAGTTTCAAATGCCGCTTCCGGTTTAAATTCCAAAGGCACTGATATAGAACATGGACGCATTGTTTGGTCTGGCATCCAAAATGATATTAGTAATTCATCCACCTATATTCGTTCTTATTTCGAAAACAATACATATGATACTTCTGGTAATCTTGCGTTTGGTACAAATAATGGTTATGATGGGGCGATTGACCGATTTGTTATTCATGCAACTGGCGAAAACGAATTTATGAGTGATGTTTCTATAAATACACGACTAATGGTAAATAGCGATGTTTCATTCAATTCTAACCTTTATGTCGAAAAGGATGTTTCATTCAATTCTAACCTTTATGTCGCAAATGATGTTTCATTCAATTCTAACCTTTATGTCGCAAAAGAATTAACAGTTTCTACGTTAACAGTTAGTGGCGATGTTTCATTGAAATCTAACTTATATGTCGAAAAGGATGTTTCATTCAATTCTAACCTTTATGTCGCAAATGATGTTTCATTCAATTCTAACTTATATGTCGAAAAAGAATTAACTGTTTCTACGTTAACAGTTAGTGGCGATGTTTCATTCAATTCCAACCTTTATGTCGCAAATGATGTTTCATTTAATTCTAACCTTTATGTCGAAAAGGATGTTTCATTCAATTCTAACCTTTATGTCGCAAAAGATGTTTCATTCAATTCTAACCTTTATGTCGCAAAAGATGTTTCATTCAATTCTAACCTTTATGTCGCAAAAGATGTTTCATTCAATTCTAACCTTTATGTCGAAAATAATGTTGGAGTTGCGTCAAACCTATATGTTTCCGGTGGTGTTTTATCTGATTCTTACCTAGATGTTTTTGGTGATGTTTCATTCCATTCTAACCTAGACGTACAACATAGAATTAATACAAATGACCTCTCGACGAATTACCTAACATCTAAGAAATTATTTGTTGGCAATGATAATGTGAATGAAGAAGTCGTTCGGGTTTTTGGCAAAATTGCTGCATATGAATTTCTGAATTTAAGTTCTCAAGATCAAGGAGCTATCCAATTAGTAGACTCTTATGTAACATCTGTTATTTTTGGTGATGCCGACCAAAACCCTCCTCAAATTCGTCGCTCGTCAGATGATAATAGAGACCTTATGCTTGTAACTGGAAATGAACCAAGAATATTAATAGACGTTTGCGGACAATCCATTTTTTATGATGATGTTTCTATGAATTCCAATTTAGAGGTCGATGGGAACGTCCACATGAAATCTAACTTAATCGTTAATAATGATGTTAGTCTCAATTCAAAACTATTTGTTGCGGATGATGTTTCTTTTAACTCTGATATTACAGTTAGTGGTGATGTCTATATGAAATCTAATTTAATTGTTAATAACGATGTTTCGTTTAACTCTGATATGACAGTTAGTGGCGATGTTTCATTCAACTCTAATTTGACTGTTACTGGTGATGTTTCATTCAACTCTAAATTAAATGTTGATAATGATGTTAGTCTCAATTCGAATTTAACAGTTAGTGGAGATGTTTATATGAATTCGAACTTAATTGTTAATAATGATATTAGTGTCAATTCGAATTTGTTTGTTGCCGATGATGTTTCATTTAACTCTAACTTGTTTGTTAATATGGATGCTTTGTTTAACTCTAACATCACTGTTAGTGGCGATATCAGTTTCAATTCGAATTTAACAGTTAGTGGAGATGTTTATATAAATTCGAACTTAATTGTTAATAATGATATTAATGTCAATTCGAATATGTTTGTTGCGGATGATGTTTTGTTTAACTCTAAATTGACTGTTAGTAAAGATGTTTATATAAATTCGAACTTAATTGTTAATAATGATGTTAGTCTCAATTCGAAATTGTTTGTTGTTGACGATGTTTCGTTTAACTCTAAACTATTTGTTGCTGACGATGTTTCGTTTAACTCTAAACTATTTATTGTTGACGATGTTTCGTTTAACTCTAAACTATTTGTTGCTGACGATGTTTCGTTTAACTCTAAACTATTTGTTGCTGACGATGTTTCGTTTAATGGTGATACTTATATTAAATCTAACTTAATTGTTAATAATGATGTTAGTCTCAATTCGAATTTGTTTGTTGCTGACGATGTTTCGTTTAACTCTAACTTGACTGTTAGTGGTGATACTTATATGAAATCTAAATTAATTGTTAATAATGATGTTAGTCTCAATTCGAAATTGTTTGTTATTGACGATGTTTCGTTTAACTCTAACTTGACTGTTAGTGGAGATGTTATTATATTCGGTAAACTTGACGTAAATCAAATACGAAACACAAATACTGTTAATACCACTGTTAATGAATATACGTTAATGGTTTCAGAAGACCTTTCTCTTAACGGTAGTCTATCGGTCCAAGGTGACTTATCACTTAACGGCAATGCTAATATTAGTAATCAAATCACAGTACAAAAGGATGGAGATGTTATCATCAAAAATAAAAATATTATTATTGGCGACACTGTTTACTTATCTACTATTGTTGCCAGTTCTATTTTTAGTATTATTTCTAATCCTGCTCTTACTATAACCAAAACATTTCTTAGTAATAATGATTTTTATACAATTACTTCTAGTTCGTATAATACAATCTCCAGTTATTACAGCGTCGCATCCGCGTTTGTAAATAATTTAAGCTCATGGAAGTCGAGTGTAAGGACAGATGATACCGGTCAGACTTATAGGACTTTGACTAGCGACGGAAAACAGTTAATATTCAATGGTACTTTCTCTACATCCTATTATAATCCCATTAATAATTCTTCTGTCACACTAACCGGCGAATGGATACAACTTGAACTTCCATATAATGCTATTGTTGATAGTTATGAACTACGTACCGAAACTTATCAGGTACCTACTTATGGAGTTTTACTCGGATGGGATTATACTCAAAATCGTTGGCAATTAATACACATCTACGATAAATTACTTGTTTCTTTAGTAACCGACCAATTATTCCAATTTACTACCATGAGTTCTATTCTAGAAACTAATAAATATCGATTTGTCGTGAATCAAATCTATGCTGATTCTAATACAAAACTTACAACAGCTCCTGATTTAGACGGCAATGTTAGTACTATTTACGACCATAATGTTTCTATTCGTTATATTAACTTCAGTGGAAATATTAAAAATACCGGCATCTCCGTTGGTGCTGGGTATTCTCAAAATACCGCGAATACTTCTATGGGATTTGGAACACTAGCTGGAAATGTAACTGGTAAAAACAACATTGCTATCGGTAATTATACATTATCACAAAGCAAGACGAGCGATAATATTGCGATTGGATATAACGCACTTGTTAATAATCAACAAGGAACTCAAAATATTGTCATTGGTACTGATACACAAGTTAACAATACCGCCGGTAATGAAAATGTTACCTTAGGCCATCAATCTGGATATTTTAATACCGGCTCTGGAAATACATATGTCGGATACCAGTCCGGTTATTATAATCGCGATGGTTCATATAATACATATGTCGGTTATAATACTGGAGGTAGCAGCAATACTAACTTTTCGAATTCTACGGCGATTGGTGCTAATGCTACTATTACGGCAAATAACCAGATTGTTATTGGAACCTCCACAAATACGGTGAAAATACCTGGAGCACTCCAGTTACAAGGTGCATTTTCTGGAGATGTTTCTTTCAATGATAAATTGTTTGTGAATAAAGCCGTTCAGCTAAATTCTACGTTACGGGTTGCTAAATCTGCTAGTCTCGCTGCGTTAGATGTAAGTGGTAATCTAAACATACAAAATCAACTACTCGCTACTAATACTACTACTAGCGTACAAGAACTCATTGTGAAGGGGTCTGCTTTTTTACAAAGTACTACGGCTTCATTCACTGTGAACGGTCCATCTAATATTGTCAATACATTAAACGTTACTAAGGGTACAACCTTGAAATCTACATTAAACGTTAGTAAAGCATCTACATTGAAATCTACATTAAACGTTAGTAAAGCAGCTACTATGGGTTCGAGATTAAATGTTACTGGCGATGTTTCATTGAATTCAAAGTTAACCGTTCAGAATAATGTTAATATGTCGCAAAATTTGACTGTCGCTGGTTCTACCCAATTAAATACATTAAATACTTCCGGTAATACTGCTATAAGTGGAACATTCACTACACGCGATTCTGTTACATTCGCTAGTAATGATTCGGTTTCAGCAAAGGATAAATTCAATATTACTACAGGACCTAACAGTAGTAAAACTACCTCCATCAGAAATGAAACTATTCAGTTTTACGATGATGAAGGTACTAGTCCTTTTATCGAAATCACTGATAAAAAAATGTATATTAATCAGGGCGGCAATTCTAGTAATGTTGTACTTGACGTAACTGGTATTATCGAAGCTAGTACGGTTACTCTTAAAGCGGGTGGTACCGTTCAGTCTACTGGAGATACCGCTCAGGTATCATCTAGTATTATTGTCGGTGACGCTTCTGACGGTATTATATTAGAACCTCTTGGTACCACGCCGAGTCCATATGGTTTGATTATAACCACCCAGCGTGATGCCGTGGTTGATAATGATAGTGCTATTACAATTGACGCATCTGGAAATATGACATTATCTCGTTCACTTCAAATTGATTCCTCCTTAAATGTTCTAAATGGTAATGCTAAAATTAAGTACTTAGATATTATAAATGATACCAGTTTAAATACGTTATATGTAGCTGGAAATACTTCACTTGATTCTACAATAGATGTTAGTGGTGCGACTACTATGAAGTCTACTTTATCTGTTTCTAAAGCAGCTACTATGAAGTCTACTTTATCTGTGTCTAACGCAGCTACTCTAAATTCTACATTGAATGTTGCTGATGTTACTACTTTGGAATCTACATTAGATGTTAGTGGCGCAACTACTCTGAAGGATACATTAAATGTCACTAATCAAACCTCCCTTCATTCTCATCTTGATGTATCTGGTAATATTACTTGTATAAACGGTGAATTTAGGGTCAACAAACATTTGACGGATATTACTAATATACCACAGTCCATTACCGGCGACTTTAATGGCGATAATGTAAATATTTATTCACAATATTATGGTTCTGAACGCGTATTTAATAATTCTTATGATATTTCTGCTAGTAGTTTTCAGACGGATCATTCCGCATGGAATGTATTTAACTCAACTGATAATGCGTGGTATTCCGCAAATTATTATTCTAATACTGTTCCTATTATTACAGCAGCAGCACAAACAACTTTTTATGACTCATCCGATATATCTTTTTCACGACTCGGCGAATATATTGATATTAGATTTCCCTTTAACATAAAATTGACAACAATGAATATTAGATGTGACGATTTTAGTGGCAGTATTAATTCTTCCATTAGTCAATTCACTATATTATATAAAACTGATGATGATAAATGGAAAATATATTATCAATATACGGACTCGAATCCACAGATTGCTCATAGCTCGGTTGAAGATGCAGATACTGTTATTAATATATCTGACACTGGATTGTACAGCAATTATTATCGCATTGTAATTACACAAATTGGCTCAGGTACTAATTATGCGGTTGTTTCAAAATTATCATTTGACGGAGACATAATTGGTAGCAATATTTATATACATGATGGTAATATGGGTATTGGTAATAGTTTACCTCGTAGTGCGTTAGAAGTAACCGGTAATATTCTACTTTCAAATACTACTGATGGCGTAAATAATACGGGTGCTGATATAGAACACGGGCGTATCGTTTGGGGAGGTATCAATCGTGATATTAGCCATAATAATCATTCTAGTTATATTCGCTCTTATTTTAAAGATGGGACTTATGATACATCTGGTAACCTTGCTTTTGGAACTAGTAATGGTTCTGATGTAGCCATTGACAAATTCATTATTCATTCGAATGGGGTAAGCGAATTCATGACAGATGTTTCTATCAACGCGAATTTAGCTATTGCGGAAAATCTTAATGTGAATACTTTATCTATTGATAATAACTTATTAGTTAACGGACAAATTGGTGTGAATACTTCTAGTCCGAATGTTGTGTTTGATATTAGTGCAACTGATGCTATACGTATTCCTGTTGGAAGCACTAGCCAACGCCCTACTAGTTTAGTAGGTGAAACAAATTATTACGGTTCCGTACGATATAACACGACAAATAGCCAATTTGAAGGATATGGTCCTGGTGGTGCATGGGGATCATTAGGTGGAGTTATTAATGTAGCACAAAATACCAAGATTTTAGCTGCTGAGCCTAATCCAGATTCTAGCAACAATCAATTGACGTTTTATACAAATGGGGCTCGTAGAATGATTGTTGACAGTACTGGAGATGTTTCCATGGGTTACAAATTATTAGTATCTGGTAAAACTACTTTACAAAATGATGTTTCCATGAATGCGGATGTTGATATTTCGGGGGATTTAGTCATTAAAGGAAATTTATCCGTTTTCCAAACAAAACAGACCGAAACTATCAATACTACAGTTAATGATTATACGATAATTGTTACTGAAGATATTTCACTTAATGGAACATTAATTTCATCCAAAGATATTAGTGTCAATTCACTTACTGTGGGTAAAGGGTCGGGGAATGTTAGTACTAATAGTGCATTTGGAGTTGATGCGTTATATTCTAACACCACAACGGGCACCAATAATGTTGCGTTTGGATATCGAGCGTTATATTCTAACACAACGGGTGATTATAATACCGCGGTTGGATACCTAGCTGGAGATTCCAACATCAGCGGCAGTTATAATACATTAATCGGGTCCAATACCGACGTTAATTCCAATTGGCAATATTCAACCGCCCTCGGATATGGTGCTTTAATAACGACATCCAATCAGATTGTCTTAGGAAGGTCGTCTGAACTTGTAAAAATTCCAGGTAATTGCGAGGCTACCTCCTATAATGCAACATCTGATTATCGTATTAAAAAAGATGTTATTCCTATAGCTGATACGTCTTATAATATTGATAAATTGAGACCGATTACATATACAAATACTATCAGTAACAAACAAGATATTGGTTTACTCGCCCACGAAGTACAACAAGAATATCCTTTCTTAGTAACCGGCGAAAAAGATGGAGAACATCATCAAACAGTGAATTATACCGGGCTTATTGGGGTCCTCATTCATGAAATTCAACAACTCAAAAAAAGAGTCAATGAATTAGAACAATCCAATCCATAAATTATGACAATACATTTCATAACCTAATGAATTTATAAAATGTATTATTTACACCTTCGATTCTATACTTAACGCACGATACCAAATGCTCCTAATTTACAACTACAACTATTCGCATCCGTATGACTTCTATGTAAAGCACATTTACACGCATTTCTCATATTTACGGCTTCATTACGTGTCATTATATCTAATGGCTCAGGCGTAGGCACCGAAGGGTCGGCTCTACATGTCATAGGCACACGGTTTGTTCGTAAATTCGTATTCGTACAAACTGGAAACGTAGGACATCCACTCACCACTTTATCCATACCAAAAACTAATTGGCGTCCAGAAGGAACCAATAAATTATATCTTGGTTTTGTATTTGTTATACTATTTGCTAACGCATATTGTTGATACTGACTTAATGTATTTGATTGAAATACTGGTGGTTGATTTGTCGTATCATTATCCACGCGAAGACGTGTAGAAATACGCTTATATTTTAAATAATCACTTTGAGACATTTTAACCCTATATACATACACGTGATATTTTGTCTTTCAATACAAGCTTGTTATAATTCTTCGTTTTTGATAAGTGTATTTTCTTGTATATACTTTTTGGTTATGTAAAAACCACCATAGGCTATGCTTATACCGAATATTGCACCCACAACCAATTGCTCTATTGTATGACGTCTATATTTCAATCGTTGATAGACAGTTAATCCAGCAATAAATAATCCTATCAACAACCACACAGGCGATTCTTTGACTAAATATAGGAAAGTCACTGATGAAAACACAGATTGAGCGTGAGCCGACGGCATTCCATACATTTCATATCCTGTATATTCCTCGTTTATTATACTTTCTCCGTCCATTGGTCTCGGTTCTTTCACAATATGTTTTACTATTTTATTTATGAAAGAACTCAACATAGTTACAACTAAATACGCACACCAAAATCCGTGATTCTCCCATAACTGCCATACATTCATAATGATTAAAATAAATGGACCAAAAAATCCTACCTTATCGAATATTTTTATCATATTATTTTGATTCGACAATTCGTTCATTTATAATGACCGTATTATCATATCATTATAAATATTTTACACGATTTTTATTATTATGTTGTTTGGGGTTTATATAATTGTTCGCAAATTAATGAAAACGACCAATTCGCATTATTAAAATCGACTACATTTCCTCGATCGCTTACTAATTTTATATTCATTCTATGGATATTTACAGGTCCAAAGTACTGACGTTCTTGATCTTGTAATGTTCCACCAAATTCGACGATTGTATCACCGTTTTTATGTCCGCTTAATTTTAATGGAATTATACCAAATACGTCACTCACAAAGGGTGTAGAACCATAAATTTTAGAACTTACATTACCTGTCGTTGAATTATTTTCAGAAGAACGGGTATTTGCCTTTGATACGAGCGACTGTATTTGTTTTTCAGTTAATTTATTATAATCGGTTCGTGTGTCTGTGTTATATACCTTTTCGCCAGTTGTTGGATCACATTTAAAATTATTGCGTATTGCGTAGGATGGCAAAGGGGTTTCTGTATCCCTAGTTGTAATTGTAACCAAACCATCATTCAAATGACTTTGATTATAATCATCAATACATAACATAAAATAATTAAATAATTCTGTATTTATTCCTGTATCGGCAGTTATACTGCTTACCGAAGAGCCATTTGTCAAATAATTGGCTAAATCATACACAGTATATTGGCGGAATCCTAATATCCATCCCAATGTACTATCCCATGTTGTATTACGAACACTACTTACTCCTTGATAACATTTTACAAAACTATAAGGGTCAAAAAACGATATACGATAATCTTTGGCGGTATATTCTTTATTCACAGTTATACGAAACAATGTATATTCAATACCTTGAATAGTAGTTACTGTAACAGATGATTCAGACGCAACTGTTCCAATTAATGCGTTCTGAATAGCATCTAATAACATATTACGCGTATACCGTATGTCATTATTTCCAGATTTTAATGGTAATTCAACTGTAATTATATTTTCATCCGCAATCACACCTTCTTCATAAGGTATTATTTCGATTTTATTCGTTTCTTCAGTTAATGTTATTAAGTTCTGTAAAATATAACTGTTACTTTTTATACCTAATGCTGTGTTTCCATCTTCGTCTATATATGAAAATGATAAATCTGTAAATTGTCGATTCACATCATATACTGATTCTATCTGACTGTTTAATAATGGAAATGAATTATCTATCATAGCATGATCTATGTTTACATGTTTGTTCCAACTATTGAAATAATATCGTTGATTAATTAACAATGATAATTTAACTCTTGCTGTAGAACCATCTACATTTTCTATAATTTCTACATTGCTTCCTACCAAATCTGTAAAACGATTTAATTCACGATTTATTCCTACTTGAAGTGCACTTAAACTATTATATGAAGTATCTGTCGGGGTTGGAATCAAATAACCATATGGATTTGATGAACTGTATAACGCAGAACGACCGTAATCTGGAGTTATTTTATCTGGAGTTGCTACTGAAATATACATTAAATAATTTGAATTTATAACATAGGATGTCATATCCGCTATATTTATGGTGTATTCCATTACATTATCCGTTATTGCGGTTAACTCATCGGTACCCAAAAATCCTTTGTCTCGTAAAATACCTACGTCTACATTATATTCTGTCTCTGTTTTTATTTCTACGGACTCAGTTTCTTTGTTATATATCAAATAAGGAACATTCTCTCCCCCAATATCCAAAGAAGCTCCTTGTTCTAGTTGAAAAATCGTATTTGTGATACTATAATTTATATCCTCTAAGAACTGGATCGAATAAGTTTCATCTCTTAATTGTTTATTTATATTCAATCTTAAACTCGTGTTTACTATATTGTCGTCGGTTACTGTTATATCTAAACTAGAACCCGCAAATATATATTCATTGGTTGCATCCGTAAAGTTCGTTAATAAATCGTTTATTTCTTGAAACAGTTTACCACTTCCTATTACCCCCGTTTCGTTGTTTAAATATAGATTGTAACTTAAATCTCCTCTTACATAATTATCTGACTCTTTTGCTGTAACTGTGAATAATTTATTACTTGGTATTACATAACTATTTTGTAATCCAAAACTCGAATCCAATATGTTTATTCCTTCGCTCAATTCATATACCTCATTATATCCCATTATGGTATTAAAAACGGTATTCGATAAATCTATCTTATACTTTCCTGTTGTGATTGTTCGTAACATATCAAATTGTAAATGAAAACGCCCTTCATTATCTAAATACGCATTACTTGTACTTAAAATTTCCCCATTACTTACATCTGATATTCGTTCATTTATTAAATTAATATACGTATTTACATTATAAGATATATCTGAATTTGGAATATCTATTCTATAATCATTTGTACTCACATCATATCCGCTTTCTATATTTTTTAAGTATATATACGGAGATGTAGTTATAGCAAATTTATCAGTTTGTTGGACGAGAGGAGGAACTTCAGAATATAAGTCATTTGTTACGGTTTCTTTATTTATAAATTTAAAACAAGATGTTGTACCCGTCCAAATTAATTGTGGAGTTGCTTCTGTAATTGTTTCGCTCGGGAATACTATACGTAATTTAGAATTTGGAATATTATTTGTAGTCGACCTATTTGGTTTTATAGATAACTTAAAATATGATTTTAATGTCTCATTGATGTCTATACGTTCTATCTTGGATTCTTCACTTAGATATTGATTTTCACCTAATACTTTTATTAAATTATTGTAAATGGCGGTTCGGGTATAGGATAACCCGGTTGTTAATGATAATGTTATTGTTATTGTTAAATCGATTGGTGCTGCTGTACTATTTGGAACTCTTATAAATTTTTCTACATTAAATGAATTATTCGCACTTGTTAATGTATATCGAAACGAATCTGGGTTTGCTATTAACGGTAAAGACGGTTCTCCCAAAATGGTTGTAAAATAATAGGATGGTTCTTTGAACCCTAGGAAACTCGGTATACTTTTCGACCTATTTACAAAATAATCTATGTCATTTTCTGGCTCAGGCGTAGTCCATCCCGAAAAACGCAGGTAATAACTTACTTCATTGTATTGTTTATATATTTCCGTATTCATTGTAATTAACGAACTGTATTTATTGTATGCCATCGCAGTTGAACCAAAATCGACATCTGTATAATTACTTTTCATTACACCAATATTTTCATTTATTGAATCTGATAATTCAGATGGCGTGTAATTACCTGGCGTTATTTCTATTTGATAATCATGATTACCATTATCTATTCCTGGAACATTCCCTTTTAATATAAAAAAATTACTACCAAAACTCGAGTTTATCGTCCACCATACATAAGGGATTTCTACTGAATATAACTTCATCGATACTATATCTTTTAACGGTTCAGATAAATTCAAATTAAAATCGGTTGTTGGACTTCGTTTATCTTGCCTATATTGGCTATCTATTGTTACTACACGTCTTACCGTTTGTTGTAATAATGGATTTAATTGACCTTTTGAATATTCTAAAGCTTTTGTATAATTTGTTACCTTATCCATTTTTGCTTTACTTTCATCCAAATAGTTTGCATCATCTAACTTTTGTAAAACTTCTACGTTTGTTGGAGGAGCAACTTCTTCATCAATACCTTCTATTATATCCTCTTCATTTTCATTTTCATCTTCATCATTCTCATCTTCACTGGTTTGGAAAAAATGACTGTAAATATCTTCAAAAAATGTGGCTAATTCATCACCGGATTCATTTTGAATGTTACGATATTTGTTAATTAAAAAAATGATTTTTGCTTCTAATTCACGGTCTGTTGGACTTGTTAAATCTAATATATCTAATAATTCTCTATCCGTATAACTAGTCACATCGTACATTTTTTTATTTGTATTCTTTTGTATTTCTTTTGTATTACTATTCATCGTATATATATTTATAAATACTTCTATATACTATTTGTTCTATTTATTTGTTTCATTTTCTATTTCTTTTCTCGGTATTCGAGACTTAAACATATTTCCTATATACGTTACCAAATCTATTTTTTGTGATAACGTATATAACAAGTCTGTCGGAAAACTTTTTAACCCTTGTCCGCGTTTCATATGTGTATTTCCATGAAAACATAATATATCGAATATTTTCATGACTAAATCTTCTTCTTCTGTCATTTCTGTTCTGTCTATTCGAATTCTTCCGATGAACGCATAGCGATTATAATTTCCTTTATTATATACGTTCAATCTACCATTTACATGTTGATTTCGAATCAATCCTATACCAATTATTTTATTTGTATCATTATTCATTTCCAATATAAATAAATTTGAATCTATCAGAATTGATTTAGATATTGGATCCGGAGAACAATATACACATCCCACATTTTTATGGGTATTTCTATATGTCTTATTTTCATTCCATGTTGATGTTGTAAAACGACTTGTTAATATATGATTTCTCATATTCTTTTTGAAAATACGTAGCTGTTTCCTATGTAAGCGTTCATTTGTTGATATTGCCGGTGGCATCTTATTTTATTTGTATTGTTCTCCATCTATCAAATTATTATCAATTTTATCGTTTCGTTTATCATCTATTTTTCTCTACTGTAATATATTATGTTTTCAGATATATCAAATATAGAACAATCTATTCCCAGTTTTTCGTCAGATAACCCTATGGAACCAACTATATATACATCTATACATGTTGAAGATAATGGTAGTAGTACTTCCGATGATAGTGGCGATAAATTTAACGAACATATCATGATTAAAGTCAATAGTGACATTCCATTACGTCACGATATTATTCAAGAAGAACCATTGTTACAAACATATACTGATAACCATTTTGACACACAAATTAAACGCGACCTTGAAAATTTACAACTACAAGAAGACCCTTTTTTTCAGCAGGAATTTTCAAACTATAGAAGCAATAGTCCTGTCTTATCTGTATTAGATAGTAATAATCACAGTAATAATAATAGCGATAGTGATGATGATAATAGAGACCATTATACTACACGAAATAATCGACGCTCTAATAAAAGTAAGTATAGTAAACTTGACACCAATGATATTAAAAACTATGTCAAAAAATATTATGCTACTTCTAATGGCGACGATTTTACGAATGAACTTGACATTCTTACCACCTTTGTTCGAGGACAAAGAAATCTATATTCACAATGTAAACTCATTACACTACATAAATTATATCTTTTAGTTTTCCCCGCACTCATTATTGCCGCCGGCATTACTTCTATTTCTCCCTTTATTGAATGTGATAGTCAAATCAATTCGAATATTATTACTGGACTTAATGGACTTGTTACCTTATTCATTTCTATGGTTGGCTTTTTAAATTTAGAATCCCTACATGAAAAATTTCTTATTTTAACTTCTTTGTTCGAGAACATCGAAACCAATCTTGAATTAACTTCTACCAAATTCATGATGTTAAAAAAAGAATCGGACATTTCAGATTTAATTATTAACAAATTTAATGAAGTGGAAGATAAACTATCTGAATATAAACTTATTACTCAAATTACAATACTCCCAGAAATGAAACTACTTTTCCCTATCATTTCACATATCAATATTTTTTCCTTTATTAAAAAAACCGAACTTATGAAAAAAGGATTAATCGAAAAACTTCGAGATGTCAAAAATGAAATTTCTTATATTAAATATAAATTCGAACAACGCCAACAAATTCATAAAATTAAATCTGCTGTTAATACCGACGCATTAAACCCTTCTCCACAAGAACAGTATGACTATAAGAAAGAATCCATACGATTAAATACTTTATTTAAATTAAAAACTTCCTTTACTAATGAAATTATTGAACTTCAAAATGCTTACTCTATTATGGATAATATTTTTTACAGGGAAATAGCACAAGCAGAGAAAAAACAAAACAAATGGTGGTTTTGCTTATTTTGTTTTTATTTTTATAGATCTTACGACAATAAAGAATACATGAAAGACCTTCTACAACACCTTTCTCCTAATCTTAAAGAATTAATTATACATTATTAGTTATTATCGTGCAGTACATATCTTCCAATACCAAGGCATGTCATATACCAAATTTACAGAACCCAAATCGTTCAATTGAGATAAAATTTTGTTCGTTTTCATATTTGTTGTATTCCATCTTATCTTCATTATAATTCGTTTATGACTCGGATCATTTCGTAATGGAAATTCGTTTAAGCGTTCAATGTATCCTATATTCATATTGTAAATTATCTTTTCTATGTAATTTCGACTCATTGATGATTCTACACGAGGAATACATATTGATGTCGTTGTCATCTTGATATATTGCTGTTATTATTTTTCATGTTTATAACATTGGAAAATCAATTTTATAAACATAACGATTATTCCTCCCTATAAACCTACTATGTAAGTTGCTGTTTCGGTTAAAATTCTAATGTTTACACATAAATTACATAATTTTAGTTATGTATTTTTAGTTTAACAATTACAAATTTTGCTGTTCCGAAACATATTTAATCTTGTTAATTCTTTAACTTATTTCGGTTATATTAGTTATTAGTTTAAACTTTTGTTTTTTTTTATTCCTATATTCCAATCAATGTCGCATCATGATATTTTAGACGAAACCTGGATTCATGAACTACAACGAATCCAAGACATCAAACATAATTATTGTAAAGAAAATATGAATTCTATTTACATTCATTCTATATTTATCAATCATCTTAAGGATATCGATAAAATTATTAACTCCGAAGTTTCACTTACACATTACAATCAGGCAGAGAATACTTATATACCAAAAGATTTTCTTTTACAATCTATACAAAAAAACAAACAACTTAACGAATCTCACTATAAACTTGTCGATATCGCCTCCTTCTTTGTTACATTAGAACCTGAAGAAATACAATCTTATTCTAAAACGTCCGATTTATCATCCGCACCTAATTTCTTTAAAATACATCCGTCTATTGATGATATTCTTGTTCCACCATCTATATTCATTTTTCATTCTATTAATTCCATTTTTCTCGTTTATCAAGAAGTCATTCAAACCACTCATAATCATACAATGAAATCTATTCTCAAATCTTCCTCTAGTAAAAATAATAAATATTCTGATACTAAAAAGGTTCGAATTAATACACAATTTAATCAAACTTACCGTCTTAAACATAAGAAACATAAAAAAACTCGTAAACATATCACTATTCATTGATAACTCTCTTTGTTCTCAATCATCTCCACAAAATGATATAGAAATATTTGATTATGTATTCTTAACTAACTATGGAAATATATGACTTTCCTGTACTTGTTAATTATGTTGATTATCAATCCTTTTTTCAAGAGGAACTTGTCTTCTTTTATTTTCATTTGATGCGGAATCATAACTATTCCGAGTTAACTAACTTTTCAAACCGCTATGAAAATGTTCTACGCATTCTTAAACAACAAATGGGAATTGACAAGAATTCTACACTTCCTCATTTAATTCTTTTTTATAAACTTATCGCAAATATTCGCGATATACATCACGGCAAAGGAGAACACGATATTTCGTATATGATGATTTGGAAACTTTATCAGTATTTTCCTACATTGGCTATTTATATGGTTCATCGTTTCGTAAAAACCACTCAACAACAATATTATGTTTATGGGTCTTGGCGGGATATCAAATATTTATGTGATTTTGTTAAAAAAAATAGTAAATTTCAAGAAAATGACCCTCTTATTCTAACTTGTATTGAACTTGTTAATTTTCAATTAAAACAAGATCTTGATACTTGGAAATGTTCCGAAAATTCGATGGACCGACGATACATTTCCAACATCGCAAAATGGATTCCTCGCGAAAATAATAAATTCGGATGGCTTTTTGAGTTGTTAGCATCGCATTGGGGAAAAACGCATTATCCGCATATTATGAAAACTGCGGTCAATTTTACATCTCAATTGAAAGCAAACAATAAATATAAACAATTGTATCGTAAAAATGTTTCGTATTTAAACAAAGCACTTGATACGATTGAAGTTAAATTGTGTGCCGAACGTCAACACTTAATTGAACCTCAAAATATCACTCTTTGTAATGTCGCGAAATATCAAAATCTTGCTTTTTATGATTCTGATGATGATGAGAAAATTAAATGCAGTCAACTTATTTCCGACTATTTCCAAAAGAAATATTCACTTATTATTCAACCTGAAAAAGGCTATTATAAATATAATACGTCCTCTTCATTACCTATATACACTTATGTCAAACAAGCCATTTCTTTTATCGAAAAACATGGATGCACTGAAAATAGCCAGTTCCATCTTTTGAATAAACAATGGGACTATTTGTCTACTCCTTTAACTCAGTCGTTTATTTCAGACATGTTACCTATCATCGATATATCATCCACTATGAGAAGACATGACGATGACCCTTTATATGCTGCTATTGGATACGCTATTCTTATTTCACAACATAGCAATATTAAAAATCGATTTATAGCAGTTGATAATGTTCCCATTTGGATACAATTTGATGATAATATGACCTTCATTCACAAAGTTAAAAAGGTTATTGAAACGATTTCTTCGTTATATTCTACCAAATCTTCCTTTATTGACGCATTTCATCTTATCGGCAAATCATTCAAATCTTACTCATATGACTTCAATATTCAAAACTTACAATTTGTTGTATTTTCTACCTTTACCGAACAATCCGAATACGTAGACTCCACACTTTATCATAATATTATCAATACACTTTCTTCTTACACTACCTATACTCCACATATCGTGTTTTGGAATCTATCCAAATTTGATAATACTCTCATGCCTTGCAATTTTAATCAACCCAAAACGAAACTTATGTCGGGATTTTCACCTCATCTTATTTATCATTTACATAAATATATGCTCTTAAATGTATATAATCCATATACTACGGTACAACGAATTCTTGATGGAAATCAATATCAAGTTCTACATGATTATATCCTTTATTGTGTGAATATGTGAACTTTTTAGTATGATAATAATTCGTTCATTATTATCATCTTGTTCTTATTCTTACTTTTGTTTATCGTATATTTTTTTTCCACTACGCATATTTGTTTGTATAGTTGTTAATATGTTTGTATTAATTCGCTGTTTCTTCTCTTTGTCTTCTAATATCATATCCAATATTTTCATTAATTTCATGTTCTCATTTCTACTTATATTTGTAAATAATTTCTTTATACTACTTAACATCTCTACACTACTCTTACGCTCATTCGGTGAGGATAAAATCATATCCTCTAATACACCTTTATATGATTTCCAATGGCTAGCATTTACTTCTGGTTTATGTAATTCTATATCTTTGATAAAAGATAAATACATCACTGATACCGCATAACTATCCCATGATGCTATGTTTTTTAATAATTCTTCACACAATTCTATCCAACGTTTACCTACAAACGCTCCAAAGTAATCATGAAGTGTTTTTGTATATTTGGTTCGTTGCGTTTCATTCAATAATTTTATCATCGCGTTATTCTTGGTTATAAAATCATTTATCACTTTCGTTATATGTTCCTTTGTTACAATTCCTTCCTTCCAACTTATCTCTTTGTTCTCGTCTACTCCTATAAATCCCAACATACCTGGAGGGGCTTTTTCATTTTTCAATTCATTCGCCATATAGGACATCATACATATATCTATACACCAAGGCGCATAATCTGACGCATATGTAAAAAATACATCTTTATAATCATCCTCAGCCAAATTCTTTACTATCGCAGATAACCCAAAATCTATTATTATTGGATTTCCGGTTGTATCTTCTATCATTACATTGTTTTCTTTTATATCCATATGAATAATACCCGCTGTAAATAATTTATCATATCCTATTAACAATTCTTGGTGTGTATTTAATAACATACGTATCAATTGTTTGGGAGTCGTATTCAACACCTGCAATACATACTTTCCTAATGTGTTTTTTCCTACATATCTTAATTTATTCATCTCGTATACTTTTTCCGATTCGTCAATTATATCACAATGCTTTATTTTATCCGTCTTTATATTTGCTACTGATAACTCACATGTTTCGATTATTGGGGCAAAATATTCTCCATAATTGTCTATCTTTTTTATTATTTTCCCTATAATCGTCTCTTTTTCTGACGCATTTTTATTATTCTGAATTTTTGATATAAATTTTTTATTCTTTCTCATCTTACCGTCACACATAAAACCCGGACGATAGACACATCCATATGTTCCCTGATTTATTAATTCGGTTTCTGTACTTGTCTCTACCATGTTCTATACACTTACTATACAATAAAAAAGAACACAACTATTCTTTATTACTTTTTATTTTTATTTTCTTTATTTATTTATTTATGCAGCTACTTTTGTTTCCAAACTTACCTTTATCTTATAAAAACGATTCTTATATGTCTTTTTTATTCTTTGGATAGCACATGTCGTTTGAATACGTCGCTCTTCTGCCGTTGTCGACATATTCGGAATTAGTTCTTCTATTATACTTGGATTCTCGTCCAAATACATTTCAAAACTCTTTGATGGTGTAAATCGACTTACCAATTTATCATCTTCTAATAAATCGATACTTCCATTTATTTCTCGGATTATATGGGCGTCCATCTTATGAAGGATTTCTTTTGTTAATCCTTCATACTTCTTACGCTCCTTTGGCTTCTCATCGCTCTTATTTATCTTCTTTCGGTAATAATATCGCGAACTCTTATACAATTTGTCTATTACATCACCTATCATACCTTGCTTTATTAATCTGCTTTTTTCTTCCTCTAATTCACGGCTTATTTCTGGTTCGGCTATCCAATTCTGCCATGATTCCTTGTAATCTTTACTTCCTTCATGCTGATGCATCTTCGCAAAATCGGATAACAATTCTATTATTTTTTCTGTAAACTTATAACGATTTGTTTGTAATCTCAAATTACTATGTTGGGTTTTCATTTCTGAAATCAATTCCTTATTCGTGGGAATAAGACTTTCTACTTGGACCTTTGACATTTTGGCTATTACCTTAATTGCTATTTCTTTATGTTTTGATTCTATTTCTATAACAATAAAGTTTTCAATTTTTCACTCTTCATGAATAAACATAATAACAAGTTTGACTATTATGTTTATAACGCTCCCGGGGCGTTTCGATCGCCCGACCTCACGATTAACAGTCGTATGCTCTCCCAACTGAGCTACAGGAGCTTTGACAATCTCATCGTACTAAACTCCACTGTCAATATATTACATTGGGACGTCTTTATATTCATTATTTTACTTTATCTTATATTCCTTATTGTATATGGATAACCATTATGCCCTCTATTTAGAACCTTTCTTTAACACATTTCATAAGACATATCAAAATATCATCTCTATCAACTCTATTCCCGATGGACCTCTCGCTAATTTTGTTACTTCTATCTCCACATCTAAACTTTCTCCCTTTCAACAAATCACTTCTATCGCAAATAATCCATCTAATTGCATACATGTACTCTTGCGATACCCCAAACACTCTCATAATGCTTCCATCAAAAATACCGATTTTCTAATGGGTCACGATGATATACCTTCGGTCTTTTCCTATTTACATAGCAATGGCTATACTATTGATACACAACTTACCGAAATGCTTACTAATAATGGTCTTGCTAATGGTTTCTCTGATAATCGGATTTCTGGTAATAAAAAAATGATTTGTATTATACGTTATACTACTTGATTTTCTTATACAAAGTATGTATATAGTTCATGTCATACAGTAAATCATTGTTTAATAATAGTCCGGTTTTTTCTAATACTAGATCACTTATTTTTCCTGTTTCTTTTGGGTATGCTATTCAAACGGCTGGTACCGGCACCTCAGCTGAAATTGAATTTTTAACTGATTATTATACTAATATTATTCGGATTATACAAACAAACTATAGTAGCAAAATCGCAAACCGGTCTTATGATTCTATACCTATTGATGATACACAATATAATCATCTCGTTGCTGAAGTTCAACAAATGCGTCTTAAAACTTCCAACTCCTCTATTTATTTATTATTACAAATTGCTGAAGACACTTTACGTGGTGCGTTTAATTCTATCGCCTTATATGGTGATAATATTCTATTGCAAATTGATAAAGAGAATTTGACGAAACAAATTGAGGATATTATTAACAATAAAAATAATGAAATCGTTCAAACCACCATCTCCGACAATGATATGACTGTTACACAAGTTTTTAGTCTTGCTACTGTCTTTAATTATTATATACGAATTTATGGTGTACCCGCTCCTGGAGAAGGATTTGACCCTGTTAAAATTTCTTTCCTCATTTATGTTTTAGAAAAGAATGGAATTGACCCCTATTCATAGAATACATTTGTAAATGATATAAAACCTTATCGTATTTATTATATAATATCATAATATCATGTCAGCTAATAACACTTCTACACTTGTCTGTAAATGCGGCAAAACTTATAAAACTCAACAACCTTATTTGAAACATTTGCGTACTTGTCAAAATAAATCCGAGAATATTACTTGCACTCTTGCTTCGGATAATAATGAGAAGTCTGACAATTCACCTACTGATAATGAACCTTCCAATGAACCTCCTCGTAGACATATTGAACCTGACCCCGAATACTTGGAACACGTCAATAATGAGATGAAAAATGATTTACAAGAATTTATGAACTCCAAAAGACCTCTACCTACATATGAACCCATTCCGGGCGAAACCGTTACCGTCAATACTCGCGTTATTGAAACTCTACTCAAAACCGTTCTATCACAAGTTTTGTTACACCACCATAAACATACTCAGAATATTGTCGACCAAAATACCAAACTCATTGAGGAAAATAAAATGCTACTACGTATGCTAAGAACCATCATTTATAACAACAATAATATTAAATACGAGGTTGACGTACAATCTAATAATGATGACTCTGATTCTGACTCCGAGTCGAAAGACAACCACAAGACCACTGACGAAAATGCTGCTAACAAGGCAGGTGCTGAATCCTCATAAAAAAATACACTTTTTACAACTTTCTAACTAACCATCTTTTTGTTTTATAAGCATATCGGTAAATCATTTCGAATAAATACACACTCTCCATTTGTATTCCATTGTACTTGTAATGTCTTTATTTCGACTCCACTTTTCCAGGCATCTATTACTGCTTCTTTATATATCAAATCTATGTTTGACGGTTGAAATTGTTTCACATCTGTTCGCTGTATGATAAAACATAATATTGCTCTTTTTCCCGTTGTTGTTACTATCTCTTTTAATTCATGAATATGTTTCAGTGCTCTTGGACTTACTATGTCCGTACTGTTCTTTCGATAACCATCCGGAAAATACGCTATCTTGTCGTCTTGATTTGCTTCTTCCATCTCCTTCTTGTAGTTCTTCTTTTCTTTCTTTGGAACATCTACATAATCTGCTAATGGAACACTCTTGATTTCCATTACAAATTCACGACCATCTTCATCTATACCCGTGAAATCAAATCGAGAATTCAACAGCTTTGTTTCTCGTCTATATGATTGTATATTTGTCAAACCTAATATACAATTCTTTTGTAAACACAATTCCGCGATTGTTTCACCCAATTTCGGATTGATACCTATTATGATTTCTCTTTCTGGATTCTTATCTTCTCTTAGTATCGCCAATTCTACTCTATGAGAACACTTTGTTTTTTCACTTGATAATTCCGACAAAATTATTTGCTTACCTTTTTCTGCCAATCCACAACATCCTAACGATGGACTATGACATAATTCTTCCACTTCCTTCTCTTCTCCGTCCAGTATTACATCCGCTACATAAGGCGTCTTACATCTCTTCGATGGACGACTTGTTATCAATCCTCGTTTTACTCCCGTTAGACTGAATAAATACATCCTGCTACTTCGGTATTATATTACTTATTTTTACCGTCATTCTAACATTTAAAGTTTTTCAATTTTATTATACTTGTATACTATATATGAATTCTAGACACGAATTATTTCAACTTGAATATAATGATAATAAATTGCGGGAGAAATTACGCAACTGGGTATGCTTACAACCTGATGTTCCTAGAGATAAAGTACACGATTGCGTTATAAGTTCTTTTCATTTTATAGATATCATTAAAGACCGAACACTCGCAGAAGAATATGCTACATATTTAAACAAACATAAACTTACAGGCGTTACTGGAGACGCTATTTTGAACGAATTATATAAATA
>Ga0255777_10001190_pt1 | contig 24777 bp, 24 predicted proteins | sample 101ome_15_FD_179975 | JGI IMG/M metagenome (GOLD analysis project Ga0255777, IMG submission 179975) | Coastal salt marsh microbial communities from the Groves Creek Marsh, Skidaway Island, Georgia - 101402AT metaG (version 2) | ecosystem: Environmental > Aquatic > Marine > Intertidal zone >... | reverse complement strand
CACCCATGATGTAATACATGATTTGCCTTCGTTGCTTGCTGTCTAATGTAAGATATTCTTTGTCCTTGACGCGAACGTGAAAACCACGACGACCAGAAAATGTAATCATGATTTCCTTCGCACCGAAGTCATTCTCCAACATTTCAACCAACCGGAGAGTATGCTTTGACATCTCAGCAATCTGCTCTTTGTATGACATAGATTCGTAGCCATCAATGTGGTCGCAGTCCAAATCAAATGAGAGGTCTGCACCCAGCCAGCCTTTCTTGTTCCATGTGGTGCTTGAGTTGCCTTTACCTGCGTATGCAGATGGTGTAATCCAATAAGCGGTGGAACACATCGGTGCTTCTGCTGACTTTGAGATGAGATATTTTCTCAAGTCCTCAATAGTGTTGCAAGCGTGGTGCCTGTCCCAATAAGTCGCACCGACTTCCCTGCGCTGTATATCATCTAATGGAAATGTAGCCGTCTTGTAATGGTCGGCCAACAACGCAGGGATATCGGACTTCGTCAGCATCAATCCATCCCCAGAATATTCTTGAGTGTGCTCACGACTTTCGTAGCATCCATTTTATTCAGTTTGGAACAGAACAATTCTGGCGTGGTATCGACAAAGGATTCTGCTGGAATGCCGGTCCATCCAGCCACATCATCAACAGTGAAATCATCACTTTCAAAGACTCGCATAGCGAGGTTGAAAATGAAATTCTGTTGGTTACGAGAGCATAGGTTCTCCGCATCCCTGTGGGATTTATCCCAATTGACCTCCTTACCCTCCTGTGGAATCGCCTGTGGCGTTTCTGCGGGAGGGTTTTCTTTTTGCGGTTCTTCAACGACTTTCTCGGCGGATTCTGTCGCTTGGGACTTACCTGCGTCTGTTTCCTTCGGCAGTGCCTTCTCAAAACCCATTGACCCGCCAGTCTTCGCTGGTGCGGGACTCGTGTTGTTTGAAGAGGGGGACTTGGTTTTGGTCGTGCCATCAGTGTCCTCGTCGGTAGCCAAGTTGAGCATTGACGAGATTGCGTAGCGTCGAATGTAAGTTACGGCCGCGCCAGTGGCTTGAGCCGCGTTCATTCCTTTGGAAGAAAGTTCGGGTAGCGGGAACGTTGATTCCAGAGTCTGCCCACTTGAATGCATCAAAATCGTCTTGATTCCTTCACTATCCAACAACTGCGTAATGACAAGACCATTGGCGTGAAGAATAGGCTTCACGGTGGTCAAAATGTCATCGAGGGTGGCGTATTTGTAGCCGTACCCACTTGCGTTCTTTGAGATGGTGGGGAACTGCGAAAGTGCCTCCACCAAAGCCGGTGCTAATTTGTCGTATTTTTCCATCATTGTATCATACTCTCCCGTAGACATATCCTCGTTTTGCACTACCTTTTCGCTGAAGGACTCCTTCATCGACGGATTGGTTGAGTGCATGAATTATCGCTTGCTTAGACGGTTTATCAATATTACTCGGCCAGTTATCTCCGGTGTGGATAAATCGCTCGACGTGCTCCGGTTTCAAGAATTCTTTCTCGATGTATTTCGGGTCAATTTCTGTGGCGAAAAATGCCTCAAGAATTGCCTTGCCAACCTGCTCTTGTTTTGAGGTCTGTCCGCCATCCATGAGGGCGGGGTGCGTGTCGGTCATGCTGGTACGAAGGATTTGCTCTGCAATTTTTGCGTGTTCCAGTGTAATCGTGTCCGAAAGGCAAAGCCGTGCAACTGCCTGTGCGAAACGACGAAGTGATTCGTTCCGTCGTGGTGTAACCTTTCCTTCTGCATTTGCCATCTGTCGAGCATGTGAGTAAGTGTTGACAAGGTAGTCCTTAGCGTCAGGAGCGAGGAATACGGTGTTGATTCGCTTTGCAAGTGCTACGTGCTTTTGCATGAAGTTTGGAATCGGGAACACGTTATCGGAAAGCATTTGCATCGTCGGGTCTGCCGCATCCCACATTGCTTCTGCGATGTTGACGTCGAGGGCTTCCTCTTCCATGTCTCGAATAATTGCCATGTAGTCGAATCGTGACATTGTGTTCACCTTGATGTTTGCTTGGTCCCAAAGTGCTCTCGGTCCGTCTGGGTCGAATCGAGCATTCTTTGTCTTTGGGTTTGCGGCGGCAAGGACTGCGCAACGGGTTGTAACTTTGCCTTTCGCCGCTTTGGAAATATTGACTTCTTGATGCTCAAGAGCCACGTTCAAAGATTCGACGATGCTGGAATCCTTCGAACCAAGGAGGTGGAATTCGTCGAGGGCGCAGATGCTATGGTCTGGTGTGAGAGCCAATGCGCCGGCTCGGATAGCCCAATTTTCTCCACTGCTGAACAAGTCTTTGACTTTCTCGGCGGCGGCAACCAAACCTGCTTGGCTTGCTTGCGAACAATCGTAAAGAACCGAACCCGGAGTCAAATTGACCGCCTCGCTCAACAACTGTGACTTCGCTACACCGGGGTCGCCAAGAAGCAAAACGTGCAAATCACCTCGCTTGTTTTGAGACTCAATGCGAAGACCGCCGACAGATTGTAGCAAAATTACTTTTTTAATCCGCATGTAGCCGTGGATTTGAGGGCAGAATTCTTGTGCCAAATCAGCAAGGACTTGTTCGGGAGAGCGGGCACCGACCCACTGCCTCACGATGGCTTCCTCTTCACTGTTGACTCCAGCCTCTCGCTTCTTACCGTTTTCGATAATTGCCGTGCAGTAAAAGTACGGGACACGAGTCTTCTTTCCTCGCCCCGTCGGGCGACTCATCAAAATACCATCAATTGTTACGAAGCCACCATCAACAACCTGTCCGCAAAGAGAGCCTCTCAATTCTACGCTAATTGCTCTGGGTGTCCCATCGCTGGAATCAACATCTTGGACTTGAACCATCTGATATGTGATTGTTCGGCTGTCTGGTTTGCTGAGTAAGTTGAAAATCACTTCTCCTTTCTTACGCCCACAACCTCCGACTTCGTCATCTGCGGCACAGAGATTGGGTTCTCGCAAATCATCGCTATACGGGTCTTGAATCATGTATGTTACTGCATCGCACGGAGTTGATGCAGTCCCGGAACACTTGAAGGCGGCAGTCAATACCGCAGTGTTCACTTCTCCTGTGTAAATGACCTGTGCTTCGAGCCTCATCATTGTTCCGATTCCATGGACTGTCGGACCTGTGATACATTCTTCTTCAATTCGTAGGGACCGGAGATGATGTACTCTGGCAGTTGAATGTGCTCGTTTTCGATGTTGGAAGCATAATGAAAATTCACTTGTGAGAGATATCCTTCTTGCACTTCCGTTATTTGTTCCATTACCAACTCGTAGTGATACATCAAGAAGGTTGGTAGTTGCCTGTACGCTCGCAACAAATCTTCGACAGTCTGGAACAACGGTATCTCTTCACCGGGTGCGCAGAAATTCGATGGAACCATACCTTCGGGGAAACTTGATGGGATGTGGGTTCGAACATCGGTGATTTGAAGGATGAAGGCATCGAGAGTTATCGCTGGAGACAAGTCGATACGGTCCATTCTCGAAAGTTGTGCATTGAGTGAGTACATTGTCCAATGCCGTTCTTCTTCGATGTCATTAACCATCATGTCACTGGAACTTCTCGCTCGGGCATCCAAGTACTCTGTCGTGATACCGGGGATTCTCCCGGTGTGCCACATGAAATATGCATGCACCGATTCTCGTACCCTTCGTGCTCTTGTTGCTCTGTCTGTTGATGTTGTCATTACCATGTTCATTCCTCTTCATATTGTTTGCTATATTTTTGTCCGCCTTCGAACAACCAACCCTTGCTTCGCAAGAGTGGTCGTAAGAATCGAGTGTGCCATTCTTCGATGTTCATACCTTGGGTATTCGTGAAGATTTTCCCCGTTTTGAGTTCGCTTTGGATAACTTTCCTCCATAGGACAGAATCTCGCTTCTGTTGGAGGTTGTAAAACATTTCTGCCGCTTCGGCTGGGCTGGTGGAGATGTCACAGACTTCTGGTTCCTCGTAATAGAATTGCGCCGGGTCAAATCCCTTGTAACAATAGAAAACATCGGCACCATCTCGGTGCTTCTCCTTGATGGGGATTGCATTATGAATGTGAGCCATGACACGATTGTGTTCCTTCGTTTCGTAATATGTGGGGTAAATGCCCCTGCGGTGGGCTTCCCTCAAAGTCATGTAACCAATGTCCCTCATCACGGACTCTATTTCAGCCGCATAGACTTTGGATTTACCGTACGCTCGCTTTGCCGGTTTCTTCGGGAGGAATGGCGTTGAATCGGCCCAAGCGTTGAAAATCCTCACCATAGTAGCGGCATCTTCCTCGGAACTTACTTTCTGAAGTAAATCCTGAAGTTCACGTGGGTCCATTCTGCTCAACTCGGACCCAGACGGTATTTTGGGAGGTTTATAGTCGTGCCGGTTTTTTGCAATTTTTTGAAAAATTTCCCGAGATACCCCCATACAAAAATCGACCACCTCTGGGTCCAATCTCAACTTTGGACCCAGTTTTATTTTTCTAAACGATGTACTGCGTTGCATTGGAAGTGAGTAAAAAAATTGGACCCACTTTGGACCCACAATTTTTCAGATTGGACCCAACTTTGGACCCAAATCATTTCTTCTATTCGATGCACTGAATAACAATGGACCCAACTTTGGACCCAGAAATCGAAAAATCTCACACGTGGTTATCAAAGTAAAAATAGAAGGGACACTCACACATACACAATACACATCCAGAGAAGAGAGAGAAAGAGAGAGAATCAGTCAGTTCCCAACCAATCCCTACCAAGAAGAACAGGAGTAGGAAGAGAAGACCTGTCTGCAACATTGAAATCCATTTCAAAGAATTCATCATGCCAATAGAAGCCAACGGATACGATGTCCCTGCGTTTCTTCCCAGACGCGGAGTTGACAAGGACAGATGAGTGTGGGTCCAGCCTCAACAAATCAACGAAACCAACATCAATGGATGACATAGAAGCACCGGAATCAACTCGCGCTTCTGCCGATATCAACCAGTTATGCTTTGATTCGCAAACCAATTCGAGGTCCAATACCCCCTTCTGAATTACGTATGCAAGTTTATTCGAGGAAAGCACTGTACACATCCGCTCCTTCATCTTCACTGATGTAATAGAATCTGCGCATCTTGTCAGCCTTGTATTCCTTCACACCTCGCTGTTCAAGAATTTTCTTTACCTCCACCTTTTGCATTTCACTGACATCTGATGGAATTAGACCTCGTCGTTTCCAATACAGGTTAATACTTCCACCCGACTCATTGATTTCTCCAATGATGTTATCCGCCCACTTTTCAGGACCTTCTGGAATCACATCTTCCGGTGGAGGTGCAGTGAATCCAGATTCAACGATACGGACTTCATCATCCTTGTAATCGATTTCAATCTCTTCTCGCGGGTTCTCGGGCAATCCGAGTTCTTCTCGGGAAACTATGTCGAAAACATTCTCAATGACTTCCTTGGAATCTTCATTCTGATAAAATAATTTTTCAAGGTTCGAGAGCCTTGTAGCGAGCGATTCGATACTCGTAAGCAAGTCGAATTGCGTTTGTTGAATCAACGCTTTGAGTTCGTTCAAGTCCCCGTGCGACACCAATTTTGGCAAACCACCAAATGCCGAAGAGTCATCCTTCTCCATGTTAATCCCCTGCATACAAGTCGGGGATAAGGGTATTGTACGAGAACCTACTCCGGATATCATGGACGTGTACGTTCTGTTCGGAGAAGAATGGAAACGACAAGTCGGAGACGTACGAAGAATGCTGGGAGACCTCAATATCGAATACGAATTTTACGACACTACATCAGATGTCAATTCAAGAGCGATAATGTGGGGACTCACCGGCTCGGGACAAACTCCAATCTTGTTCATCAATGGGGTGAAATACAGTGGTATCAACGACATTAGGATTCAACTTACCTGAAGACTTCGAATGTAAAGTCGACTTGCCCGACGACCAATGCGGGGCAAAAAACGGACTCATAGTGACTTCCGAATCAACTGGTACAATAACATGTGCGGTATGCGATGCTGTCCTCGGAATAGAAGAAGCGGAAGGGGACGACGACTTCTCAATATCCGAAGAAGGGGAAGCAGATGACGACAGTGAATTTGCAGAAGATGAAGAAGGAGCAAACTCGACAAGTGAAAAAGACACACTAACCGAATGGGACGCAGACAAAAGAAAAGAGATGGCCGCGCGAGAAACACTCATCAAGTTGAGAGACTTACTCATGACAAATGGCATCGACGAAGCAAGGGCCCTTGGTAATCTAATAAACCAAGAATTCGGCAACATATTGAACACTCACGCTTCTTTGGTAGCAAGGGAATTTTACCCACCACGTACATACAGAAAGGAAATGATGTTGATAACAACCCTCATACATGTTGTAAAGGAAAACAAGTACAACATCAAAGACATAGCAATCAAATCCGTAGCCGAAGACCCAGCGAAGATACGACCAAGAGTACGAGAAGGTTTGAGAATCGTAAATGCAGAAGAAGAAGGCCCCGTCGTCATTTGGATGAAAACGCATGGACTGGCACTTCAAATTCCGCAAAACATCATTGACCATGCCGTCGATTATTTCTTGGATGTCGAACCGAAATATGTTGTTGGTGACGATGAAATCAAAGCCCTCGGTTGGCTTGTTCTCGTTTGCCGCACGAGTGGGTACAGAATTACTCTGACGAAAGTTGCGAAGGTTACGGGGCGTTCCCGTCCCTCACTTGGGAGAATAATCAAAGCATATTCCAAGTATTTCCAAGAAGGAAACCAATAAGACCTACTTGTGATGTCGGTACTTCATGGCGAAGTTGTCCTACAACGAGTTTCGAAGTCTGCACAAGGGAATCCCACAAGGTCAAATCAGTGAACTGTGGAAAAAATACAAAGCAGGAGAATACACACCTGACGCAAACCAAGACGGCGTCCACGACATGGAACAACTGGGTGAAAACACTCCGCAAGAGGAACCAGTCGAAGAAACCACGGAAGTGAATAAAAAGTCTGCAAAGGAAGCGATGGAGGAAAAGGAACAACTCACCCCAGCGCAAAAATTCCAAATGAATCTCAACTCATTTGCACAATGCTACCGAATGCTTCAGTCAAAGAAACTTACCGAAGCACAACGAGGCGAACTCTCGTCAACGCTTTTGAAACTCGCAAAGTTGACACGTCCCTCCAACTACAACTGCAAACCTGAAGACGGATGGCAACTTTGGGTTGGCCCTCACCCCGATGCGCTTTTGGTGAACGAACGAAATCAGATTGCTTTCTGCATCACCCGCTCATGGTGGATGAAAAACTACCAAGGTAGTTTCATGGTTCAAGACATGATTCTTGATGACCCAACGCGAATCGCATCCCTGCGAAACAACTTCCGAGTCAAGAACCGTCTTGTCCTCCGCAACCCAATCCCCGGAATCGAAATCATGTTGCCATTGAGCAAACTCGATGCAATCGTTACTTCCTCACACAGTTACGAAGGTTGAGTGATATCATGACAGACGCCGTTATCGGCGCAATGAGCGTCACGATTGAAACACTTCAGAAAAGACTGTCCGAACTCGAAGAGGAAGTCAATGGGTATCGCGCAAGCGATTTGAGTAAAGCATCTTCAATTTTTATTGTGTACTCTCCGGAACGACTACCGGTATGGTGCGAAAAAAGTAGTTGCCCGCGATTGAATCGAAAAGTAAAGTACAATACTGAATCAGACGACGAGTTGTCAGACGCAATTATGTCCGAAGGAATTCCAGATGACGCAAAGGTACAATTCGTATCTGAGCCAACAACTGCGTATCATCCTCTCGGTGTTGTTGCTACCTTCCTCGACGAAGATTCAGCAAGTGAATTTGTCGAGAGTGAACACCGACGAATGCGTCAACGAAATGAATTGTACACTCTTGCAATCTGCGAACTTCACCTTGATTAATCATCGAGGAAGTCAAGGCCAGTGAAGTCGAACTTCTCATCATGTTCTTCCACATCTTGCAAGTCCTCTTCGTATTCACTACGCAATTCGAGTAGCGTTTCGAACGCAATGGAGTACTTCGCACCGCTTTCAACATTGGTTGCAATTTGCGAAGGCAACAATTCTTTGCCATCCATAGACATGATACGACGCATCAACCTACGATTGTAACTGTCTGCACCCAACAAGTACAGCCGCAATACATCAAGAGCGATACGAACAATCTCCCGGTCCTTGAGAATATGCGTAGGGTCCATAGGGTCTTCATCGTTTAGTTGCATCTGTTCTCCAAAGAGTGCGTCAACTACAACATCAGGTATGTACTTCCACGAATCAATCTTGTGTAACTCACGAATGTCTTCGATTATTTTTTGCGTCGAATCGGGCAAAGCAATGTGAAGTCGTTTTCTTTGTTCTGTTTCGACTTTTTTGTCGTAAAAGATATCGCGGATTTTCGCTTCCCTCTTGGCCTTTACACGCGCAGAGTCTTTTTCATAACGAGACTTGAATTCATCTTCTTTCATTGTGCAGTGCTACGATTCATGTTGTAATTTAAGATTTCTTTTCCTGTCGATTTTGGAATATTGTTTAACAAATCATGTAAATCAGGTTTCGCATATTCCTTATGGCCGACCTATGAGAAGGAACAATCATGCAAACGATTGCATCGACAGTAACAGTAGTGGATAAAACCGGCGAAACCAAAGAGTACGTTGCACCAACAATTTTGTTGCACGACTTCGGACTTTTCGTAAAGAATGATTCTGGACTCACTTTGTACAATTGGGACCAAGTAAAAGAAATTTCTTGGGGAGAACCAAATACCATTCAACAGGTATGGGGACTCGCAATCGCTCAACTTGCAACGGATTTGGAACTCGACGACGACTATCTGTGGGACGACGAAGATGAAGACGAAGAGGATGAGGAAGAAACCAAGGCTCCTCTAAAGTCTGAAAAGAAGGAAACCCCGGCAGAAGAAAAGAAAGCGGAAGATGACAACCCCTACGAATGAGGTGTTTTGAATGCCCGATGTGTATGATGTTGGAGGAGATGGTAAAATCATCGATACCGACTTTGTGAACAAGGACCTTTCCATGAAATTGAAGGACCTAAGGGATGCAAACATGCAACAATGGGCCGCATTAATCGCAAACCCAGACGGGCGAGCAATGGAGAGCATTGATGAATTTCGACGCAACATCGCAATGTGCGCCGCAGTCTTGATGGAACACGGAGTGAAAATGGAAATCCCCAAGAAAGAGAGAACACCTGAAGATGTTCTCAAGGAATCGATGGGAGAACTTGGTATGATGTTGGGTTCCAAGGCATTTGCCCAAGGACTCAATTTTTATCGACGAGTGAAGGAAGACATCATGGACGTCAATTCAACTTACGAAGAAGCAGACGACGAAGAGTTCGAAATCTTCGAAGATGATGACGGTTACTACTACATCGATGAAAGAGGAAACGAAATAGCATGTGATGTTGATGGAACACCACTGGAGTGATACAAATGGCAGACGAATTTGACGATGAACAAACCGGCGACCCAGTATGGGACAGCATGAAACCAACAGAAAGGAAACAACTTCTTGATGAAGTGTTCCAAGACGACGACTGGTACGACAGTACACCATATTTCCAAGGAGGACAATCAAATCCAGCATTTGATGAAATCTCGGAAAGAATCGGAGCAGACGCAAAGACCATCAAAAAGTACTACGCCGCTTGGCTCAGTGCCCGTGGCCTTGATGCAAAAGCCGCCTTCACGATTCCCGGTAGCAATGTCACACCATTGCAAGAGTCCCCGAATGGGGCAACCCAATCCCCGGGGAGAATGGTCGAAGAGATGATGCGCGCCCCAGTAAGAGTCCCAGACCCAATGCCAATGCCGACCAACGGAGATTCAACATCGACATCCGTTTTCGCAATGATGAATTTCATGGCACAGCAACAAGCACTACAACTCGAAGCAATGAAGTTCCAATCATACCAACAGATGGAACAGCGTCGTCTTGACCAACAACGAGAAATGGAAAACCGGCGAGAGCAGATGGCTCGCGACCAACAATTCATGACACAACAAATGGCCTTCATGCGAGATATGATGAAGAAAAATGACAATGACGGGTTTTTTGACTCGGATATGAAGGGCATCTTCAAGGAAAAGATGGTTGACCAACTGTTGGGAAACAATGAAGGTGGGGCCCTTGAGCGAGTAGCCGGTAAATTGCTCAACAGCGATTTGCTGACCGCCGCCGCCACCGCCGCTTCAGGTTTGAGAAAACCAGCAGTCCCAGCAGGCTACGACGTTCCGTCATATGACCCATACGCACAACAAGTTCCACCACAACAAATGATGGTACCACAACAGCAAATGCAACAACCGCCAATGCAATCCCAACAGGAGTGGAGTCCAGAAGAGGACGAATTACCGGGTTTCTTTTCTGAAGGGGAACCAGACCCAGAACCTTCTTTTGAGGAACCATCCGAGGACGAATACTCCCGAGAACTTCTGAATGCATTCTCGCAACTTCCCGGCAAGGCCGAGGAATTGCAAGACCCAAAGCGACTGGGCGCACTTCAAGAGCGAATCGAACTTGCAGTCACAATCGTGATGAAGGAACAACCAAAGTTGCTACCTCAAAAGAAAATGGAACTGATGGTCGAGCGAGTCCTTCTCATTGACAATGTCCGAGACATTGGACTTGGATTGCGACAGGCATTGGAAGAAATCGAAGGGGGACGTGATGAAAATTTGGTTATCCAATTCATCATCAGCGAACTGAAAAAGAACCCAGTGTTCGCCAATATTTTCAGCACCCATAGTTACGAAGAACTGATTGCTAAAATCAAGCCGTTTGAAGCAACGGGTGGACTGCATCACGACTTGACATTTTTGCAAAAGTACGAAGTCCAAACGCTATGCAGAAAGGTACTCAAGGCTATGTCAGGGCAGTGAGGTGATTGAATGCGAAGTCTCGTTCCTTCCACTATTGACTACGAAGTTGAGAAGATAAAGCGCGAAGAACGCCGATGGCCTACTTGGTTGTACCTTTTTCTATTCCTTGCACCCGCTACATTCGTAGGTTATTTGATGGCGATAGCATTGGAACAGGAACTTTTGTTCTCCGGCATTGTTGCTCTTGCGGTTATGAACGGGTCAATCAATTCAGTTATCGCCTACATGACAATTCAACTGGACTCCAAAAGTAGCGAGTCCCTACAACACTTGGAAAATATCAACAATGAAATGGACAGACTCGAAGAAGTACTGGAAGAAGCAAATCAAAAGGTTTCATCATTTACCAACGACTTAGACGATGCAAAGGGACTGTTTCAAAAAGTCGGTGTTGATTTGCGCGACTTGGATTTGGAACCCATCGCAGAGGTCGTCGAGAAACTAAAAGAAAACAAGGCCGGCCTCAACTCCGTCCTTGACAACATGCGCACCCTTGACGTGGATGAATATATTAAACAGGCAAAGCGAATCGACTGGAAACAATTGATGGATGCCGCCGAGGAGATTATGGGGTTCATCCAGAAGCGACCATCTGAAAGCAAACCAGTGGTTTCAACTTCGGACATTATGAGCAACATCAGCATAACACAAACACCAGAAGAAATCGACGAACCAGAAGAAGATATCTGGGAGAGAGAGGATTTCAACCTCGGCTTTGAAGACGAAGAAGACGAAGAAGACGAGGAAGAGGACGACGACTACGAATACTACACCGACGATGACGACGACGAAATTGAAGAATCGTGGCTCGAAGAACCCACTGAAAAACCGAAGATTTCACTCAAGCGGGACAAACCCACACTGAAGAGGAATAAATAATGACTCAAGCAAACCTCGCACTCCGTTTCGTAATCAGAGAGCCACCAGTAGCACAGGGACGCCCTCGAATTTCAACGAGAGGAGGTTTTGCAAGGGCATACGACCCACCCAAGTCAAGGGAATGGAAGAAGGTAGTTGAACAGTATGCGCGAGATGCAATCAAAAATTCGGGATTGGAATTCCCACTAAAAGGCCCGCTTGCAATATGGATGAGGTTTGTAATGCCTCTCCCGAAGTCATCGCACAGAAAAAGAAATCCAATACCAGAACGTTGGTCAACAAAGAAACCAGATGTTGACAACTTGTACAAAGGTGTTGCAGATGCAATGGAAAACATAGTATACAACAATGATTCACAGATTGCATACCTGAATATCGAGAAGAAAATAGCGAAGCAAGGAACAGAACCATCAGTTCTAATTGAAGTTCGAACACTCGACGAGGAACAAAGGAGTTAATACAAAGTTCTCCATCCCAGAGACATGGGCGAGCAAGTACTTCGCGTAAAGTTCAAGCCCGGAACACCAATGAACAAGCGGTTTGAAACCGTAGTGGAGTACTTGCGTCAACTTATTGAAGACGGTATTCGTGACCAGTTTGTTCGACAAAAGGCAGTCGAGATTGTCAACCGAGCCGGAGTCCGACCACACGACGAACTGGGAGAAATCCGCGCAATCGTCAAGTGGGTGCAGAATAATGTCATTTACCGTAAAGACCCCTACATGGTGGAGTATTTCATGACGGCGCGTCGTATCTTGAAAGATGTCGAGAAAGGTGCATCAGCCGCAGACTGCGACGACTTCGTTATTGTAGCCGCATCAATGCTGGGTTCCCTCGGATACCCTGTCGGTGCAATCATCGTTGACTCAAACAAGGATGGAGTATTCAATCACGTTATGCTCACTACAAAAACAATGGCACCAACTCGACAGTATGGCAATAAATGGATTGTTGCAGAATTAATTTTCCCAAATTTCAAACTGAATCAATCAGTACCCGTTTCAAAAGTGTATCCACTTATTGCAGACCCTAATACCAGCCGCGACCCAATTCACCGACAACAAATTGCTGGAGGAATTAATTCATTAAGTGGCGCACCATCAGGTGGAATGAGTGGCGGATATACTCACCCACTTGTAAGAGCCTTGAACGGCATATTTAGGAGATGATTGCATGGTATGGATGGGTGGAAGTGAAGAAGATGACAACGACGATGGGTTCATTCCCGTCCTCGATGCCGCCGTTGCTCAATCAGATGGCAACCTCGGCAACACCGACATGGCGAATATGCGAACAGACCAGTCTGCATTTCAGCATATGAATAACCCAAACAATCTGCAAGCACATGGTTTGGCCGGTATGCCGAACCTTCCTTCTCCACGGCGTTCGGCCTTCGGACACCTTACAAACAAGCGCGAAACCTTGTTCACACTTGGTCTCGGTGCGTTGGTGGGTGTAGGAATAAAGGCGTTGTGGGATTTTAGAACAAAGTGAGGAATTACAATGGCACAAATGAGTACAAAAGAAGCAAAGCGACGTGGCCTTATGCCGCGCTCCGAAGGAAAAGCAACGGGTCAAATGTTCGGGGACAACCTGTCATTGAGCCTCAACAGAATGCAGGGACCGATTATGTTCGGCGGTCTTGGGCGAATGAACGGTTTCGGAAACGACCAAGAGTTCAATCAAGGTCTTGAAAATCTCAACACCCGAGGACTGTACGGCCTCGGTTCCCTCAACCCAAACGACCCACAAGGACTACTCAACGGTATTGTCCTTGCAGGCGCATTGATGGCCCTTACCGGAAACGCATCCTTCAAGAATAAAAAATTGAAGGACGTCGCAATGTACGGTGCAGGCGGATACATCTTGTACAACGCTCTCAACTGAGGTCGATACCTTGCGTTGGAAGCGTACGATGCGGCGGATGCCGAGGAGGACATACAGGCCATCTCGAGTTATGCGTCGTAATCAGTACATCGCCCAACAAAGAGAACGTCAACTCATGCGACAAAAACTTCAGGAAGCAAAAAAAGAGAATCTTCAACTCAAACAACGTATTGCAACACAAGACCTGAAGGCAAAACAAGACGCAGAAAATAAAACACTGTACCAGCAACAAAAGGAGGTCAAGAAGAAGATTTTCGAAGCACTCTCACCCTCACTTGGGAGTATCACAATCGAAAGTCCTCAGATTGCAACTGGTGTCGCAATGATGCCATGGGCGATAATTTTGCTTGCATTAATCACAAGGGAGGGATAAACATACCAATTCCAATTAATCGAAACCAGACGGCGGCCAACGCTCAACGAACCGAAAACACGATTCAGATGCTGAATCAACAAATCACACAAATCAACCGAGATATCCAAAACCGAAAAATCACGGACGTTGAATCCGCAAAGCAAGCAATCGCCCTGAAGGAAGCAAAAATCAAAGACTTGAGAAGTTATCAAGCAAGTACACCAGTGGAGTTTCGAGATTCGAAAAACCCATACCGCACTTTTACAGTACCATACACCGCAACGTCAAAGGTAAAGCCTGCGGCAAAGCGACCAGCACCTAAACGACGAGTACCAAAGAAAGGAAGCCCTGCTTCGCGTGCAATGATTCAGCAAGCACGCATGCGACAGTCAAGAGCCGCGCCAGCACCACGAAATTCCATTTCTCGTGTGTCGAAGGTCGTCCGTCGACCCAAAGTCAAAATTGACCCCAGAAAGGCGGCGGCACTTCGACGTATGCGAAGGTCAAGGACTCGACGAGCCCCTGTGAGACCACGCGGTCGAAAATCCGGAACGGTTAATCAAGAAAGCAAATCACAAGCCCGTGCAAACAACCTAAAGTCCCTTCAGGCCGAACTCGAAAGAGTACGAAGGAGTGCCGCCCGAGATGACCGAAGGCGTAAGGAAGAACGCCAGCAACAATCGAAATCACGACAACGGCAAGCCCAGAGTAATAGCAGGCGGCGACGAAGTCAGCGACGAAGGAGGAATAACAACGCTCTTGAAAACGCCTCTCGTTCTCGTGCGCGAGCATTGGCCCTTGCCAGAGCCCGTGCCGCTCGCAAACGACGCTCTCGCGCTTCGAGTCGACTCGGTATGTTACAGGTAAACATCGGTGCCGTGCGTCGAGATGACGACCTTGCCGAAGAAATGCGAAAACTTCAGTATGAACTTGCAATGTCCACTCACGAAGAAAACCAAGCGATGGCAGAAGTCGGTCGCATCGATTCGGAACAAGCAATGCTTGAGAAGGTGTATGCAGACGAAGAAAACATCGGACTCGGTAGCGCATGGCAATACAACAGGCACACCAAAGCAAATCAGCACACAAGCGGGAATGTCGCACGCGACACCGCGAAGTTGAATTCCATGTTCGCTCAACTGAAAAAGATGTTCAACGATATGGGAATGGAAACAACACCAGCATGGGACCAATTGGTTGCACGCCACACGAAACATTTCAACATGAAGCAACACAATACTCCCGAAGAAGCAGTTGCACATCTCCAACAAGAGTTCCAACAAAACCCCAACTTGTATGTTCAAAAGACCTTGTCCCAAAAACAACAAGTCCAACAGCGACAACTTGGTATGCTCACCGTCCAAAAGAACCGAATCTCGAGGAGTGTCCCAAGTATTCAGAAAGTATCTGCTGAACGCAAGGCGTTTTATGAGCAACAACGTGTGTTGGAAGCACAGCGTCAACAAGCGGCACGCGATGTCTCGCAACAAGCCGAACAAATGGCTGGAGTCTTCCCTCGCACCCGTAGTGCGATGGAGAGGATGACTCGATGAATAGAGCAGTTCGCAATGCCCGAAAAAGCCAACGGCACCTCCGTTTCGGCAGTATCGGTAGCGTAGCGAATATCAAACAACCGGATGCTACTCTCATCGAACTCGTTCTTTATAGAGAAAATCAAACGAGACCGTATCCACTCTTCCGAAACGGTGGGTGGATTCAGCAGAATCTTCGTTTCGCGGAAGATGAAGATGTGAAAATCGCATACAGGGTCCTCGGCAATGGAGGTTCGTACATCTTTGGTTCATACTCGGCAGGTGGGAGAAACCTGTTGCTCTTTGTTCGCCCAGTCCGCGCAGGGGAAGGAATGTTCGAATTCCGCGTCCCAATCGACAAACTCCGTGGCTTCCACATTGCAATGTCGAAGACGATTCCAAGGAATTACGATACGGCTTACTTGTCCGACGAAGAAAAGCAATACATTCGCCAGTTCCCAATGGCACTTTCAAACAACGCACCAACTACATTCAGCCCCACTCTCGGTTCGCTTGGATTCACTCCGATACCCGACGTACGACACAAAGCAAGTGGTAAAACAGAAACAGGGCGAGATTTTTGGGATGGAAAATTGAGCAAGCATTCCTACAAGAAGCATGGATATACAGGAAAGGCGGGAACCACTTCAGGAGGTAATACCGCTACTCACCCAATAGGACCGTCTTGGGCTTCATATCCCACGGCACGCCACGCCTTCAGGGCCGCATTTTACGAATATCAGGAAAATACGGATGGGACTTACGGATGGAACGCAGTTGAGAAAGTCAATTTCACAGTTGGGGCAGGGATTCCAATGGCCTTTGTAGGTCAGTTTGCGAAGCACGATAATGACAAAGTATTTCCTGAATGGCACTGGGAAACAGACTCTGTTCCAAAAGAAAAAGTATTCCTGATACAGAGTTGGGCCGCAAGCAAATACCAAGGTAAAAAATACGAAAAGAAAGCAAAATCGGTGTATACGAGAGGCAGTGTCATCGATGTAAAAATCGACCCATGGCCAGAATTGAAGTATAAACTGTCAAAGCCACTGGACATTCCCGCGAAAGACCCAGAAGCAGGTAAGTCTGGAGAAACAAACGGGAATTACGACAACAAAGACCTGCGACGTCTTGCAGTCAAAGTTGAATGGTGGGATTCAAAGGCTAAAACATGGAAACTCGGGCGGCATCCACCACATAGTCTCGACCTCAACAGCAAAGGAAAGTTCGTCGCCTACTTCCGCTTCCCACGACAACTTTCGGCCAAAGACCCTGACTTGAAGCACTGGGATGGTTTCGCTTTGGGACCAAATTCCAAAAACCAAGGAACAGCACATTGCTATCCCAATACTGATGGTTCGTACAACATCATAGGACGCAGTTATGTGCCCAATGAAGAAGGGAAACTTTCTGCTCCGGTCATAACAGTTGAAAAGACAGGCGAAACGATTCGCGGAAGACCAGATTATGACAATGTCATAGGCACTATGATTCGAGGCAAGACCAACTCACTTTTCCTCACGCAAAATCCAATCTCTGTAACCGACAAAGAAAAAGAAGTTTATTTCAAGAACCCGAACTTCAGCAACATCTTCTGGAAAGAAGGGGACTTCAAACCCGGTTCCAAAATGGTAGTCATCGGACAAGCACTTACTTCTTGGCAAGTCGGTGGCTACATTGGCATTTCCACAAACCGAGATGAAACCGCAGGCGACATCCATCAATCTGTATATTGGATAAAACGCGGAACAGTAAAGGCGGGTTCAAAGAATCACGACCTGTTGAAAATTATCAACGTCATCACGACTGACGATTTACTTGATAATGTCGACTTGGTTTATTCCGGGGTACAAGTCGAACGAAACGTCAAAAACGCATGGAAAGAAGTTTTCGGGTCTGATTTGACCGCACAATGGTTCCGGGATATCAATGCCGGACTCAAGGACAAAGACGGCAACACGCTCCCGGGACTCGCAGGCGCGAATCCAAAGAATCCACTTCACTACACAATCAACGATTCCGGTCAAGAGTTCTCGTACCCATATTCAATCGCAGTGGTTGAAATTCCGAGCAATTGGATTGGTCCCATTGTCGATTTCGTCGAGGAAGGCGGCGAATCAAAATTGAGTGAAATTTCAATTAAAGAAACTACTCCAGTGTACATTGTAGGTAGAAACTCACTTCGGTATGACGTTGAGCAAAAACTCAATCTGACCGCCGAAATCAAAGAGCAACTTGCGGCACTCAACGCAGGCAAGTCTGCAACAGAAACAATCATAACGGCGGGACAAATCCCCGATAAAATGATTGAAGAAAGTAACGAAGTATTCCACGCAAAGCACCAAGCACCGCAAGAAGCGGCCGCCGAAGCGGCGGCTTCTGCTCCTGCGTCTGGTCTGTTCGAGGGCAGTTTGTTTGACATGTTCAAACTGAAACCTTTCAAAACGGACAGCAAGATTCGTGCAACAACGCTTTTGCCTGTGGGAAGTAAAGAACCGTTACAGGGGCTGGGCGGAATGAATAGAAATAACCACACATTGACAGATGTATCAGGAAAATATGCAAGCGACCGACAAACATCCTTGGGTGCCGTACTTACGGGCGACCCATCGGAACAAAGCAAGTTGGATGAGTTTTATCTCATGAATGGAATGACTTCAGCAGACATGTCAGGACCAACACTTGATTGGCTCGGCGCAGGCCCCCGCCGACCACAACATCAACAGACTCGAACAGTCGCCCCACAGTTCGGTTCTGCATACAACAACAGTAATCTTGCTCGCAAGAAAGGAAGGGTGATGACAGAACCTTTTCGCAAAGGCCAGCGATGAATCTTGGTCAGATTCAACGTAGGCCGATACAGAGCGACCAATTAGGACTTTCAATTGCAGACATTGGTACCGAATTGAAAAAACCCATTGTGGAAGGAAGCCGGAAGGTATTCAACTTGGGAATGCAGGCACTTATACTCGTAGGGGGCGTATTTTTGGTTGTAAAAATGGGACCATCATTGATAAGTTTTGGAAAAGGCATTGGCAAGAAAGGAACATCCGCCGCGAAAACTGGATACAGAGACGGACTTAGGGATTAATTGATATGGAATTACGGTATCGGAAGGAGTGGGTCAGATGATAAAAGCAGACGTATATAACGCGGCACTTGAAAGATATTCAGGTGAAGTGGAAGCCCTAATTGATTCAAGAGGACTTGCACGGTACAAAGGAACGTCAACCTTAGACGAAGTGCAAAAGGAAATCAATACCATTGTCAACAAGCACAATAAGTACATCTCTTCACCAGCCGCAACCATGGCAGTTGTTGCAAGAGAGTTCAGCGAATCGCTGATTCGAATCGAACTGTTGCTCAACGACATCAATGTCAAATCCCAACTGGCTGGTCTTGGTAGTGTGCATGTCCCTCAAGTTTCAATCATGGATGACCCCGTCTGGAGCAATGTACTTGCAAAGGCAAAGCGAGGGCTTGAGCGTTTTACATCGATTTACTCTGCTCAAATTGCTACGTTGCCAACAACCGAGAAGAAGAAACTTGATTTTGAAATGGAAGACATCATCCTCGGCGTTGAATCCGCTTTCAGGGCAGGAGGTAGCGTACAGTCCGCCAAGGAGTACCACGAGTATCTTGATGCAACATTCGATACGCTCGACAAGCGATTCAGTGCATATTCTCAATTCACAATGCAGAAATCTCTCACCAACCTCGTGGAACAAAAATCTGCCCAACTAAATGCCCTCATGTCGCAACTCCGATTGATTGAAAAGAAACTTTCAGAGAGCGAGAAGAAGGTTGCACTCGGGGCGCACGCCGAAGCAAACAGACTGATGGCGGAATTGAAGACCGACACCGCATCTTACAACAAAGGATTGCGACAGCAGAAAATTAACGTCATCGATTCACACATCGCAACAGTACAACGAGTTGTTGAAGCACTGCAATACCGCGACAACCTTTCTGGTGGCCAATTCATGACCGCTCGCAGACCATCAACCAAAACATACGGGTTCGGAGATATCCCGATGCGAGGTGGTCGCCGCCCTTTCGTAAATTCCCCTGACCGCAAGGTTGGGGGACTTGGAAACTTCGTTTCAACGACAAGCGAAGAACCGCAACAACAAATTGCTAACACCCTTGCAAAAAATCTCGTAAAGGCCGAATTGCAGGGGAAACTCTCCCCCAAGGATGCCGAGATTCTTCACACACAAAATAGCCAACTCACAGTAGCACTGTACAATGGGGACCACCAGCAACTAAAAACAGCAAAAGCAAGCAACGAGGCTCGAATCAAGGCGTTGGTTACAAATTTCAAAGAACAGGCCGCAATCCCCGCATCCGAAACTCCAACGGGACTCGGGCAACTCGGTAAAACATACACAGTAAACCCAACATACGGACAGTATGCAATTACTGGCGCAGGAGCATTGGTTGCTTTAGGTATTGGACTATACGTTACTTCATACGTTATTGGCAAGGCAGTAAAAAAGGCAGGTCAACCAAAAGTCAAAAAGAAGAAACTGACATGGTGGGCCAAAAAAGGAAAACAACCGATTTGATGGGAAACTCAATTAAGGCAAACCTATTCGATACGATTAAGAGGGGCAGGTATGATGGCAAAAACGATGCAAACATTTACCCTCCCGAACGGTGAAAAGTTCACCACGGACAACTACACCACGAAATCAAATACTGCTACGGGGACAACAATTCTTAGAGCAACCCATCAAGGGAAGCAGGCCGTGAAGATGGTCAGAGGTGGAGTTTCTGATGTGGTTGCCGACGCTCCCATGGGAGAAAGTGAGTATGGGCCCGAGGGACGCGAATTTTATGGCGAAAACGTGGAGGAAATGGACATGAGCAATGATAACGACCACAATTCAACTGCACTCGTAAATCCACGCCAAGGACTTGTTACCGATGTTATCGGCATTCCATGGCAAGCACTCCGTCTCATTCGAGGAACTGAGCGAGAACTTGGACTCCTTCGCCCCTTCCATTCATCCCTTGAGCGACTCGGTGTCCGAGGCAAAGCCGTGCGAGGCACATACATCGTTCAACTCGTCGATGCTCGCCTTTGGCAACGCTACATCGACAACATGACTATGCAAGATGTCGGCGCAGAACTAAACGCCCCGGTATCAGTCGAAGAACGCGCAATCATCCACCACTTCCTAAAGTCGATTCAACTCGACGGCGACCGCACTCAATTGTTGCGCCGTTGTGTTGACAGTTCACAAGCAGATACGCTCGCCAAGGCCGGTATCGTCCAGCGACTCATGGGAGGAAACGTCCAGCCACATCAAAATCTTGATATTTCCACTACATCATTCGACCGAATGTACAGACTCGCCTTGGACATCATCCGAAGCCTTCGCATTGAAGAATACAACTACTACGAACTTCCAATGGTCCGCGCAAAAGAAAACGCACAGATTCACCAGTCCGTGATGACCCGATATGTACCACCAACCCAACAGGAAGTCGCAATCCTCGAAGAAATGAAGCGAATGGCAATGGCACAAGGCCGCAATTACGCGTTCCGAACCACCAACAACAACCACGACCCAATCAGTGCATTTGAGTTGATGTTGGCTACGATTTCAAACTTCGAACGGGGAGACATTCGTACTATGCGAACCAATCTTGATATTTTGCTCAAGCCACCCTACAATTACAAACCAGAATCAGGATATTCGGGTATGTTCGACCCCGGAAGCCCAGATTATGCAGGCCATCAGCCATTGTTGGTAGTCATGAAAGACGGCAAGAACGCACCACCTCAGCAACACTGGATGCTTTACAATGAAAACCTCGCACTCGCACTCAAGAAAGACGGCCAACTTGACATGAAGCGACTTCCCGAAGGAGTGTACACTGAAGTCGTCGGACCAACCAACGCAAAGCCAATCGCACGGTGGATGAAGAAAGGCGGCGGTGGCGGCGGTGGCGGCGGACGCGGAGGAGGCGGAGGCCTTACCAAGATTTCCGAAGAAGAATTCGCTTCGCTATCTCGACAGGCAGACCTCTCTGATACGGGCGAAGAACGACAACGCCGTGGCGAACAACGTATCCTTGACGAGAAACGAAGGGACTCTGAAAACCGTACACAAGGCCGAGGTGCCCGTCGGCGCGGTGGCGGCGGAGGCGGAGGCGGCGGAGGACGCCCACCACGAGGTCGAGACATGGACCCACGCCAAGACAATTATCGCGGCCCTCAAGAAGCAAGGGCCAACCCCGGCTACGGAGGCGAAGTTACACTTGGCCGAGGCAAGTTCCTGTATGTGCAATTGTTGCCAAAGACCCAAGTTACGTTTTCGAAGAAACTCACCGACGAAGAACGCAAACTCGGTAAGACTCAAGGAGAACGAAAACTCGGCCTTACCAAACTGGTCCCGCCCAAGGAATCTTACGGTGGTGTATTTGTCCACACCGGAAAACACAAAATCACCGGTGAAGAAACACCATGGCTCATTCGTCTGCCAACATCTCACTTCCGTGCCGTGAACACGAATGTCGATGGAAAGAACGTCCGGACCATTGCACTGATGAAAGGAAGTCCAGAATTGAGGAAAGCATTTGCTAAATTCGGAGACACTTACGGTATGCCGGTTTTCAAATCAACCAAGAGCCTACCAACCAGATTCATCATCCCAAAGAAGTTCCAAGGCAAGTTCTTTGACACGTTGCAACGAAAGATTGCCAAGAAGAGGGGGAAGAAAGCATGAATGTTATTGACAGGTTGAAATCGCTCGACGCTCGAGATTTGCTCATCATCATGGCAGGTACTGGCGCACTCGCTGGGTTGACCGGTGTCATGACGGTCATTGACCGCGAATTGTTTTCATATACAATGGGGTTCAAACCCAGTCATCCACGGAAAAAGACCGCGCTTCGGGGGGCCCTTGTCGGAGGAATACTCGCGCTTCCCTTTATGACAGCACAACAGACCGGCCCCGATGCACTGGGCGGACTGGGCGCACCAAGGGCAATTAAGTACAATATCATGAGTGATAACACCCGTATTCGTGATTACACCAAGTCGCGGTTCAATTCGCTCCCCGCCGCACCACCGAATTATACGTATTCAACTGATGAAGTCGGCCGGCAACTACTAATCCTTGACCCTGCTACCGGCTTCTGAGGCGATTCGATGATTGACCTAAACGTTCCCGGACCAGTTCCTTCCTTCTTGGAAGTCTATGAATTGGTGAGAGCGGAACTTCGCCGTGAAGGCCATCCAGATACCAACTTTACAATCAGGGACGAAAACAACAGGATTGTCGGATTGCAAGAGGTACAACAAGGTGGACAGTTCATCATTGAACCAACATCAAAAATCCATTCTAACCCAGCACAACCTTACGAATTCGTGGATTTCTATTCCCCTGTTCGAGACTATCGAGGAAACAATTACCCTCAACTGTTGCCCAAGAACATTACACCAACAATGTTCAATGACATGATTGAACAGTATGGACTCTTCGAAGCGACTTGCAATTTGATTTCTGCACTCAATACACCAAAACTTTCCAAGTCACAGGCGGCCTCAGTTGCCAGCATTGAACTGATGCGAGCACGCATTTCAAGCCCAGCAGACGCAAAACCCGGTGGAGTATTGAACAACCCCGTTGACCGTATCGCAAGTCCAGTAAACATCATCGCTGGACAAGAAGCAATCATTGACGCTGAAACAGACCGACGATTGAAAGAGTACTTTGCAGAAGAAGGATACAGCATCCAGCCAATGGCAGAAACTCGCGGAAGTGGCGCACCCGAGGACCCATTCCTTACGACTTACAGCATGAGCAGTGCAGACCAATACTTCGACAACCATCGACTCCCAGCACGGTATCAAACCAGTGAAGAGTTGTTTTTCAAATTCTGCCATTTTGTTCTTTCGCCATTCCTTGTCTCTGATGCGTCCGCTACCCAATTCATGAAGCACATGACTCAAGAAGTGATACCAAGTCTCCAACGGGACATCGATTCTTCTGAAGTGCGAGGAGAAATTGCCCGCGCAATGCGCGAAGTAAGTAATCAATCACAATACTTGTTCCAGCGAATCGCAACAGACCCAAAGGATTTCTATTACGGTCGAGAAATGGCCCTCCTTGTCCACCCCGTGTTCCTCGTCCCCCACATGCGCTACGTCATCCTCCCTCCATCTGATTTGGAACGCGAAAACGCAGACCGATACCGACCAATTGGAGAAACTCGTGCAAACCGCCGTCGATATGTCACTCGCGCTCAACGACTTCTTCGTGAAGCGGGTCGCCCACCAAATTACAGTCAAGACGGGGACCGTATCCTCGCAGATTATGACGAGGCAGAAGGTGGTGGAAACTTCGTTCTATTCCCACTTCACCACCAACAAGTAATCGGCCCCGGCAACCCAGTGTTTTCCTACGAGTTTATTCGAGACCGATTGCGTAACATGGACATTCCCGGTATGCTCCGAGGCTTGTTCACCGTACAGGAATCAGAAAACATTGCTGGTACTACACAACATTCACCAGAAATATACGTTGAAGCGGCACGCCGTGTCTTCCAACGAGCAAACATGGCACGAACTCAACTCATTGTCGATAACGCACGAGGCGGAGTCAATAACCGTCAATTTGCAATGTATCGGCCCGGAGGCGCGGCCAATTACCGACAGACAGGTGAAATGGTACGAGAACCCATGCTTGGTCCATATACAGTGGAAGAACTCGAAGCAACAGACACTCGAAAGCGAAGAGTGTACAATATGGCCGCACTTAAGAGAATCGTGAGGGACTTGGGCGCACCAGACCCCGGGGGTAATGCACGCCAACCTTACGTTGATGCAATCATCAATTTCCAAAACGACAACAACATTGTACCACTTGGTGTAGCCGATTATAACCGTGCTCTCAACACAGTAATCAGTGGTACTCCAATCGTATACGAAGTCGATTTGCCGGGAATGCACCCACTTCCAATCGGATGGCCCGAACCGATGATTTTCTCAATGATGGAAATGCTTGCGAAGTATCGCGACCACATCACAGGCCTCAACGGCAACGTGTACAGTGCGGATGAATTCTTGAGTCCTAAAATTTCAAGTGGGTTCCGATTTGACGAAACCGCGACTGTTGACATTACGTATTACGACCCCGGAATCGCTCGAAATCGAAGATTCGGT
>Ga0255777_10001185_pt1 | contig 24837 bp, 20 predicted proteins | sample 101ome_15_FD_179975 | JGI IMG/M metagenome (GOLD analysis project Ga0255777, IMG submission 179975) | Coastal salt marsh microbial communities from the Groves Creek Marsh, Skidaway Island, Georgia - 101402AT metaG (version 2) | ecosystem: Environmental > Aquatic > Marine > Intertidal zone >... | reverse complement strand
AACAAACATCTAACGGTGACGGTAGGATATTTACTTTCGATACGTCAGGTACTGCAAAAGTTTTGCTTCACTCAAATGGCAATAGTTACTTTAATGGTGGGAATGTTGGTATTGGTATTGCGAGCCCTGCAAACCCACTTCATATTTATGCTGCATCGGCTGGAGCAACTGCAACACACCTAAATCTTCAGAATAATTCAAGTATAGCAGGAACAACAGTTGAAATTCGACTTGCTCCTACACCATATGATAATGATATTGGTTCAACCGCTAGATGGTCAGCTATTCAGGCAATTAGCGGCGGATCAGGAAACCCCACAAACCTTGCATTTTTAACAAATGGTGTTAGCTCTGACCCAGTAGAGCGCATGCGCATCGACTCTAGTGGCAGAGTTGGTATTGGTAATAATAGTCCTGTAGAACTACTTCATGTCTATGACGGAAATATTTTAATTGAAGAATCTGGCGCAAGCACAGGGACCGGTCTTGTAATTAAAAACGACTCTGCCAATCAATTAATAATACGAGGCGCAGGTAGTACAAGAACAAATCCCGGTGCTGCAACTGGAATGCCGCAAATCGTTTCTACTTCAGGTTACGATTTATACGTAGCCGCAGACGGCCCAGACGATATTATTTTTACGACCGATAGAACAGAACGCATGCGTATCGCTGATGGTGGAGTTAATATTGGTACGGGGGCTCCGGATTCTAATATAACATTTGGAATAGACAATCAAGGTTTTGTTGTCGCTCGCTACGATTTAAGTGCGGGTGTTCCTACTGCAGGATTAGGAGGTGTTTTTTCAGCAGCTGCTAATGTCACTGACTTTAGCTCTGGCGATCTTGTGCTTCAGTCTAGGCCAGGAGTTAATAGTCGATCTATAAAATTCTTTACAGGAAATACCTCAGCGGAACGTATGCGTATCAAGGCCGACGGCAACGTGGGGATTGGTAATACTAACGCTACATATATTCTCGACGTAGATGTAGGCGCGCCTGCTTCGAGTGATCAAGTATTAGGTAGATTTAGTTCTCAAAACGGTGTACGAGATATTGGATTTGTATGGGACGATTCAGCTAGTACATTAGGCATTGCAACGCTTACAAACCATGCATTAACTTTCCATACAAATGGAAATAGTAGCGAACGTATGCGTATTACCGCTGATGGCAAAGTAGGGATTGGCAGAACTCCTACTGATGTTGGCTTAGAGGTGTTTGGACCCTCATATACAGGATTCGATGGACCTGCAACCGTCTTCCTATATGGTGATGCAAATTATAATGATGCTGGAAATGCTGGTTCTGGTATTCTGTTTGGAGGCAAATATACTTCAGCAGGCTCGGTAACAACATTAGCTCTTATCAGTGGAATAAAAGAAAACACAAATAATACTAATTACGCAGGTGCTCTTACTTTCCAAACCAGGCCATCTAATAGTACGCCCGCAGAGCGAATGCGCATCGACTCTAGCGGCAACGTGGGGATTGGCGTTACTGATCCAGACAGTCGACTCCAAATAACAAGTGCTGATACTAGTAAAAGCAACGGATCAAACGGTAGATCGGATTATCATATGTTATCTGTTGGCGGCACTAATCCTGGCACCGGATCAACTGGTGGTGGTCAAATAACAATAGGTGCTATGCATATTGGAAAAGGATATTCCAATTTAAATTTAGGTAGTTTTGATGCGGATGGTGATAATACTAATAGTATGAGATTCTGGCATCAAAGTTATAGAGGACCAAATACTGGCAGTTCGCAAGATGCAATGGAATGGTATTGGTTTAATGGAACAAATTTTTCGACTTCTTCAATGCGCCTTGAGACTGCTGGAGATCTTATAATTAAAGGTGGTATTAAATTTAATAATAATACAGCCGCCGCCAATGAGCTAGATGATTACGAGGAAGGGACATTCACTCCAGCGTTCAGTATTTCGGGTACAGTGACCGTTAATAGTGCTACATATACAAAAATTGGCAGACAAGTGACATGCCGATTTTATTTATCTGCCGCTACTACTTGTAGCGGAGATATAACTGGTTTACCGTTTACGCCAAATGGAGAATCAGGAGGAGTTGTTGGTTATCAAACACATGTTTCAGGTGAAACGATAGGAATTTTAGTTCAAGCTGCTAACGTATGGAATTTAAGAATTGGCCAAACTCAATATGGATTAGCTGCTGGAAAACAAATACGTGGTATGTTTACATATTTTACAGATTCATAGGAATAAACAATGGCATTAACAGAAAGAATCGAAGAAGATAAAATTGAAATTATAGGAGCTTTAAAAAATGTACAAGTTCGTACAGCTACTGTAATTGAACGAGATGGCGTAGAAATTAGTCGTACATTTCATAGACACGTGGTGCATCCCGGTATGGACACATCAAGCCAATCAGCTGAAGTACAAGCAATTTGTGCAATAGTACATACAGACGAAGTTATTGCAGCATACGAAGCTAGTATAGCGTCAGCAAACACTGCATAAATAAAACAAAAAGAAGGATAGTCAGTGGCTTATCTCGGAGTTACACCAACACAGGAATTTTCTAGCGTAGCTAAACAGTCGGTGGCTGGTGATGGCTCTGTTAGCTATACTCTAAATAAAGGTGTTAGCGATGCAAATGATCTCGCTGTCTTTGTTAATGATGTGCGGCAAGAACCAGGTGTTGCATACACTGCAACAGGCAATACGATTACCTTCACAGCAAATCTCGAATCAACTGATGACTGTTATATCCTACATATCGGTCGTACATTCTCTTCTGCAGAATCACCTGGTATTGAAGATAAAGCTACTCAGAAAGTATTGACGATTACGACTGATGGTCATCTTGTACCAACAGCAAACGTAACATACGATCTAGGTACGTCTGACCTACGGTTCAGAGACATCTATCTTTCAGGTTCATCTATCGAACTTGGTGATCATTCGATTACTGCTAATGCTACTCATATTTCAATGGGTAATGTTGTCACAACTGGAGTGATGACAGGTAACGGCGCTTTAGTCACGAGTCTTAATGCTAGCGAGCTCACAACAGGTACAATTCCTCTCGCTCGATTGCCCGATGATGTCACTATTGTAAATGACTTGACAATTGGCGGCGACTTTATCGTCAATGGTAATACAACTACCATTGCCGCTAACGAATTAAAAGTTGAAGACTCGCTCATTCAGCTCGCTACTAATAACGAGATTTCAGACACAATCGATATCGGTTTTGTAGGTCACTATTCAAATGATGGTGGGACTACTGCACTTCACACAGGATTCTTCAGAGACGCCAGCAACGAATACTATTATTTGTTTAATGGTTACGAAGAAGATGCATTCGACACTGCCACGCCTCCTTCTACTATCGACAGATCAGCTAATACATTTACCCTCGCTAACTTTGTAGCTAATAATGTGGGCATGGGTTTTGATCCATTTTTATCGAACAATTATAGTACGCTGAATATCAGAAGTACCACTGGTGGACAATTATTGATGGGTCGCGATAGCGGCACAAATGATTGGGATTTCTTTGCATATAGCGCTAGCACTCACACAGCGATCGGAACATCAGCAAACACTTATTTAACTTTCCATACTGATAGTACAGGCGTTTCTAATGAACGGATGCGGATCGACGAAGAAGGAAGAGTTGGTATTGGCATTACTCCATCTTATACCCTAGATATACAAGCAATTGCTTCTAGTTTTAATCCAGTTAGGTTTTCTGGACATAGCGGGTCTATAGATGCTTATTTGTATACAGATACGGCTTATTGGTCTATAGGCGATACAACGGGTTATGGTGGAAATCTCTGGGGAGGTAACAAAACTAGCAATTTCCTTCATGCGCATACAAACGGCTCAGAACGTATGCGTATCGATAGTGCCGGCAGAGTACAAATTGGTACGACTAGTGCTTACAATAGCTACGCAGATAATTTAGTTGTTGAAGATGATTCGAATGCTGGAATTACTATTGCAACTACAGATAACACAGCAAGAACAAGTTTATATTTTGCCGATTCAAATACTGGATCAGCCACGTATCAAGGAATTATCGAATATAGACATGCTAACGATCGTATGCATTTTTGGACGAATCATACAGATCATAATATTGTTATCGATAGCGTTGGTAGAGTTGGTATTGGAAATTCGAGTCCTTCTAGTATTTTAACCGTTAACAAAGACACGGGCTCGACTCCCACTGTTTATATAAACAATAGCGGACCGAACGTAACTGAAGGTGTAGCGTTAAAAGTACAGGCGACTGGTAGAGGCACTGGCGTTGCAGACGTATCGATATTTAGTGTACATAATAATACAACCGAGCTTTTTACAGTTCGCAATGACGGCAACGTGGGGATTGGTGATCAGTCTCCCTCATATCCTTTAGAAGTCTATAGACTTGTTCCAACTTCTGGTATTATATCTAGATTTGCAAGCGGTTCTAGTGGCGGTTGGATTCAACTTGCCGATACAAATGGCAGTTGGCAAATGGGTTCTACATCTAATGGATTAGAATTTTATGCTGATGCACCAACATCACAATATCGATTAGCGTTGACCTCTTCTGGCAATTTGGGTATTGGTACTAGGTCTCCGCGCAGTACATTAGATTTGGGCGCAGACTCTTCAGGTAGTACACAAATTAGTTGGCATAGCAGTTCTACTCGATCGCTTGGTAATATATGGACTTCGCGAAATGGAGGGCGTTTAACTTTTGGTCAAGCTTTAAAAGGTTCACAAACAACAAATAACGGTTATTTGGGGGCATATACAGGTACATGGGCACCCTCAGCAATGGAATTGTCATATGGTGTTATTAACTTATTTGCAGATGCAGCGCAATCATTAACATACGACGGTGCATTTACTCCTACACAAGTAGCTCAATTTCATAATAGTTCAGGTTTTACTTCTTATAAACCTATAAGAACCTCGTTTGCTGGAAATACAGAACATTTAGAATTAAATAATACTGGTGCATCAAGTTGGACATTCTATTCTTATAATGATGGGCACATGTATATTAATTGTCATCCGAGCGGGGGCTCTGATGCTACACGATTCACAATTAAAAGTGACGGTAGTGTAGGAATTGGCACCGCAGCACCTTCTAAATTACTTGATGTGACTTCAGCTGGAGGATTTAAATTAACCGATGACGGTAATTATTCATCAATATGGATTGGCTCCGACCAAATGCCTGTGCAATATCCTTATTACAGAGTGGATTCGTGGGAGTCAGATGGAAGTGGTTATTTTTGGGCTTTCGGGCATCGTAACAGTTCTAGTGGCGTTAAATCAATTAATATGTTACTTTCTGATGGTACTAATCCATATGGTTTTTTTAAAAATAATCTATACGTAGGAACTTTTACCAGTAATGAATATAACTCTAGTTATCCTGGTCTTTCAACACCAGTTGCAATTAGAGGTACTTCAAACACTACATCTTTTATAGGTGGGGACGGAACAGGACATTTTGCAGTTGGAACAAATAGTGTAAAAACTGGCGTAACAAGTTCAGGAGTTGTTACACAAACATTCGGCCCATTAATACATGGCAGGACACAAGGATCGCATTCGAGTTCTGAACCAAGATGTATTTTAGGATGGTTTACTTATTCAGGCCCATATAGTAATTCAGCTTCATATTTACATATGAAAACCAACTTATGGGCCGGTGGCTCGCCGACTGGTAATACTGAATATACAATGTCTCTCTTTAGATATAGAGGATATTGTTACACTGGGTCAAATGCAGTTGGTAGCGGCATGGTTGGTTGGCACAATTGGAATGGTTCTTTACCCAATCAAACTGTGCACAACGACACAGGATGGAGTATAACGCAGAGTTCGTATGTTTCGAGTGACGGTTACGTTGTTTTGGTAGCATATATGCTAGCAGCATATTGCCAAATTATTATAGATTGGGATCAATGGGGCGGTTATGATTTTAGAGAAAGAAGAGTAACAGCTACCGCGCAGCATTCTTCGGCTACAGGATATTATTAATTATGTCGAATATAGATGATTTAACAATACAGATGAATACGTTTATTTTTCCAGAAGCAAATACTGGAGATATAGCATGGTTACAAAATTATGAATTCCAATTCAACGGTAGTGAATGGGAAGCAACTGGAAATAATATTCCTCAAGACGAAGAAGAAACTTTTGTACCTCCTATTCCACCCGAAGCAAACACAGCATAGGAATAAACAGTGGCAATCACTAAACTCACAGGCAACTCATTTGGTAACGATGTTAATCTGACTAACGTCGCGGTTGCCAATTCGTTTGTACATGGTACTGACAGTTACCAGATGAATCGCTACGTGGCTCATGGTCAAACAACGAATGGTACAGAGACAGAAATTTATCTGATCCACAGTTCTACTGGTCGTGTTCCAGTGACGGCCAATTCTACTCTTTTCTTTGAGGCTTCGATTGTTGCATGTTCAAATGGAGAAAGTGCATCATGGCATTTAAAAGGTTGCGCCGATAATCATAACGGTACAACAGACGACGTTGGAGATATTTACGAGATTGCGGTTGCCGCTGATGATTTAAATTGGTCGGTTGATATACGAGCTGATGACACAAATGATACACTCAATATATATTGCACTGGAGCAACGAGTAAAACAGTTAACTGGACAGCAGTTGTCAATACAATCGAGGTTATTCCCTAATGGCAAGACGTACACGTAGTTTCCTTTTTGATAATATTTCAAAGCGTCTTGTTCAAAATACGAATAAGACAGCGAAAGAAATTAATACTCGTAGGGCAGCGAATACTGTTGCTAATACAGATATTCTGACATCTAAAGAAACTGATACTAAAATTTCAACTACGATCAGTAATACCGGTATCAACACGTTATCAGATATTTCTATTGCAAATGTTGTTTCTGATCAGGTATTACAATATAATGCAAATACTGGTAATTGGGAAAACGAAACACTCTCGCTTGTGAGTAGTGTTGATGGTCTAACCGATACCAATCTTACATCTCTTTCAAATGGTGATTATCTTGTTTATAGCAGTTCTGGTTCTGAGTGGATTAATAGAAGTTTAGATCTGAGTAGCTATGTCACTGATACGGATATAGCAGATTATTCTAACACAGCTCAAATGAATACTGCGATCGCATCATCAAACACTGCACTCAAGTCATATGTAGACACTAATTTTTCTAATACCGCACAGATGAATACTGCGATCGCATCTTCAAATACTGCGATGAAGAATTATGTAGACGCTGAAGTTGCCGGTGTTGTAAACTCTGCTCCATCTACTCTTGACACATTAAACGAATTAGCAGAGGCGTTGGGTGATGATCCCGATTTTGCAACTACAACCGCAACTAATATTGGTACTAAGCTAGCTAAATCTTCTAATCTGTCTGATCTCGCCAATGCAGCGACAGCACGTACTAATTTAGGTTTAGGTACTGCAGCGACAACTGCGTCAACTGATTATGCCACTTCTGCGCAAGGCACCAAAGCAGATACAGCACATGGTTGGGGTAATCATGCTTCAGCGGGTTATGGCACATCTAATTTTAGTGGTGCATATGCTGATTTGACTGGTAAGCCATCATTGTTTAGTGGTGCATATGCTGATTTGACTGGTAAGCCTACTATTCCAACCAATAACAATCAGTTGACGAATGGTGCTGGTTATATTACCACAACTTCTGCTAATAATAGTTTAGTTCAACTAGGGGCTATACAACTTTATAATAACGAAAAAACAACGTATACTGCGGCACAGGGTTTATTAATATACGATCAAGCTGGTGATAATTGTTTAAACATTTATAATGCTAATTTGAGTAGATGGGTTAAAATTTGGGATGACTCTAACGACGGTGCTAGTTCTGGACTTGATGCTGACTTGTTAGATGGACAACATGGCTCATATTATTCGAATTATAACAATTTATCAAATAAGCCTACTATCCCAACCAATAACAACCAGCTGACGAACGGCGCTGGCTATATTACATCAACAGTTTCTGGCGATATTGATATTGTAGGTGATGTTAAGGCTGCTGGTCAAATTAGAGCGACTGGATGGTGGAATACTAATTCTTCTGATCGGAGCGGTTATGCTGTAGAAATAGGTTGGTCAGCCGGTGAAGGATATTTGTTGTCATATAGCAGGACTGCAGGTGCTTACGGTGCAATGAATTATACGGCCACTAGCCATGATTTCTACAGTGGAAATGTACGCTTAAAAGCTGGTAAGTATATAGATCTAGAAACTAGTGCAGGAAGTGTACGAGGTTATATACAAGCTACTGACACTAATGATCAACATTTGATTATAGCTACATCTGGTGGTGAGGATATTGCTTTCAAAGATGGTGGCCTCAGTGGTGATTCTAATCTTATTATTAGAGGCGATGGTAACGTATGGGTAAGAGGTTCTATATTAAACGGTACTATGGCGTATTCTCAGCTAACAGGTACGCCGACCATCCCAACCAATAACAATCAGCTGACGAATGGCGCTGGTTATATCACTAATGGTGCGAACTATAATGTTAATAATGCATGGTTAAGAGAGAATGGTGATAATGCTAATGTAAAGTTGTACGGTAATAGCCGTCAAATGGCATTTAGAACAGACGGCACCAGTGAGTATTCAACGGGTGTAGGCGGTTATCCATTTGTTTGGATGTATGGTAGTAATGCCTCCGGTGCAAGAAAAATGTATTTGACAACCGGTGGTAATTTAGGTATTACAGGGACCATGACCACTGGTGGAAATGTTAATGTTCCTAGCGATACTGGACCTGCAACATCTGGTGCTTGGATAAGAAATACAACAGCATATGGATATATTCAAATAGGTCCTGCAAATACTGGTCATGCTCATATTTACACGGATCGTAGTAATTTTTATTTTAATAAAACCAATATTCAAGCTAATGGTAATGCCATGTGGCATGCCGGTAACGACGGTTCAGGTTCTGGTCTTGATGCGGATACACTCGATGGCTTGCAATTAAATTCTTCGACAACGAATAATCAAGCAAACGCCGTCGTACGCACACAGGCAAATGGCTATATTCATGCAGGTTGGATCAATTCTGTATCAGGATCGTCAGGAACAGCAAACAGATTGACCAGAATTACTGCATCATATGACGCCTACCTACGTTATTTAACTGTAAAGGATTTTAAAGTACAAATTGGAGAAAGTTACAAAAATGATTTCTCTCGGTCAGTAGATTATACAACTGATTCAAATTATTGGGTAGGTTCATTCGGAAAAAATGGTTACAATGCTAATCAGACATTCCATGCTGGATCAGGATTTTTTGATATTTGGTCTGGTTCAAATTATCCGTCAGGTACTAGTCATATTCATGGTTTTAATGCTTTACATTATACTGTTGGTAGCATCTCAGGAAATACTGGCAATGCGTACGGCTGGCAAATGGCAGCTCAATATAATCAAGATTCTGGGCCTTGGTGGAGAAGATGTAGCGCTGGATCGTTTACAAGCTGGCGTAAAATATGGCACGATTCTAATGACGGTTCTGGTTCTGGACTCGATGCCGATTTGCTTGACGGTTATCATCTTACTACCACCGATAGAAATAATCAAGCAAATAGAGTTGTTCGTACTCAAGCGAATGGCAGAATTTATGGCGGCCAATTCTATGCAAATGATTGGTTTAGAGCAGAAAGCACTAGCGGATTATATTTCCAATCATACGGCGGTGGTTGGAATATGACCGACACTTCATGGATTCGTGCATATAACGGTAAAGCTATATATGCTACGAATACTATTGCTACATCTGCTAATATTTGCGCGTACTATTCAGATGAACGTCTGAAGACAATTACAGGACATATAGATAATGCATTAGATAAAGTTTTATCACTTGACGGATTCTATTATGTAGAAAATGAGTTAGCTAAAGAATTAGGCTATAATAATGATAAGCAACAAGTTGGTGTATCAGCTCAAAAAGTACAAGCAGTATTACCAGAAGCCGTAGAACTTGCACCAGTTGATTACGAAACAGGCGAACATGATGGAATAATAACGTCAAAATCTGGTGAAAATTATTTAACTGTAGACTATGCTAAAATGGTACCTCTATTAATAGAAGCCATTAAAGAGCAACAGAAACAAATTGAAGAATTAAAGGAGAAAATAAAATGAGTTTAACGTGGACATATACTGAACCTGCTGGCGCGGTTCAAACTGTTACCGTCACATTTAATAATGGTGAGTGGATACATGTACGCGAGGTGAATGCTGTATTTACTGCAAATGGTGAATACGATGCCGATGCTACTGAAATTCGTGTTGGCGAAGTTGCAATGGGTGTACAAAATAAAATTATCATGGGCACTCTTGTAGCACCAACAAACGATGACGAGCAAGTAGCGAATACACCATAATGGCACTTCCATCATCTGGACAATTATGTGCATCGGATATTAACGTTGAATTAGGTAAATCAGCAGGCGCACAGTTATGTTTAAATGATGCAGATGCTCGAGCATTAGCCCAAAAGTCGTCTGGTCAAATTTGCTATAGTGATTTTCATGGCAAAAGTGCTGTAGCTCAAACGAGAATTACATCTGTTGGCAGATCAAATGATGGTTATGGTCCATCGCGTTATGGTTATGCGGGCAGTGGCAAGGGTAATTATTACCACTACGAAGGTTCTACAACAGCAACATCATTTGGTTCTATCTCTGCTACTACGGGAATAATTACAAGTGGTACTATACATACTATTTACGCAACCAATTATTATAATGGCGATTATCACTTCGAAATAGCAACAAGTAGATCGAGTAATGGTGGATGGACAAGCGTGCAAGTATATAGTTCAGCAAATACAAATACTAAGTATACCGTTAACAGAACAAGTGCGGGTGCTTTTCAACAACTAAATGCTGGCGATAGTAATCCACAAATTAGTGGATCTTATAGATGGGTATTCGCGGGTGTCACTAATGGCGGTTCATATAATCATGGTTCCGCTAACGCTTCGACTATAGAAGCGATATACAATTTATTTACTGATGCTCATTTAAATGGTCGAACAATGTATTTCGATTTCTCTTAGGATATTATAATGGTCAATTACGAAATTTTAGAAGCTGATGCTATCAACAACAGAATACAAGTTAAGTATTCTAAAACTGATAAACCAGATTTTTTTGCTCAGATTGGTTTGCAAGATGGATTTACTGCAAATGACTGTCACGAAGCAGCAACTGATCAAGTGGTGCAAGCAGAAAGATATTGGGCAAAAATGGAAGCAGATACGTTTGTACTCGATACTACAACTGGTCAAACAAAAGATCATGTTTTTGTAGATGCGCCTTCGTACGATTTTGCTACGCAAACTATCGAAGAAAATATTACTGAGACAGAAACTACAGTTACTCATGGTTGGACAGTAACAGATAAAACTAATAATGAACTAGCATTAGATATACGAAAAAAGAGAAATGATTTACTACGTTTGACTGATAATTGGGGATTCTCTGACCGGACAATGACTGATGAAATGATTGCGTATAGACAAGCGTTACGAGATATTCCAAATCAAAATACGTTTCCCTCATCGGTCTCTTGGCCAGTACAACCGATAGATTGATATGAGTGTTAAATTCTATGTGCTTTGTAGTTCTAATCTAAAGGCTACAAAAAGACACGAGCAGACCATTCCAAAAGAAGATATTCACTTCGTCTTTAATAGTACTGATGAAGCATACGTCAATTCCGCTATAGACTATGCAACAAGTGCTAATATCGCATATTCAGTTACAACATCTGACGGCACACCAGCTACAGGTAAAAACAGCGTTTTAGACATATTCACATCATCAGACAATGATTATATGGTGTTAGTAGATGGTGACGATTTTATTACACCGCATGGTGTATGGACATATAAACAATTAGCGCAATCAAATACATGTCCCGATGTTGTCGCGATCGAATATCAATATGGAATATATGCAGATTGGGGATATTTAAATCCACATCACTATAATCCTCGAGTAGGCTCAAGCGATCAGTTTGACCATGATCAAATACATGGATTTCCTTGTCGTTGTTTTATTTTAAAACAAGATTTTTGGCAGAAGGCAATTAATGGCAACCTTATTCCAACGCCTGAAGGAAATGATTTTGCTGTACAATTATCTCAAGCTCACACAAAATGGGCGCAGTATGCATATCGTTATATCAATAATTGGGAATCACATTGTCGTGTAGTATTTTATTCTAAAGCCGCGGCAGCACATCGATTTGATAATGCTCATAAGATTGGTGAAGATACACTGCAATATTTTATTCTCAAACATGAGCACGTACAAGGTAATCTATCAATGAAGGTTTTAACTGATCGTTATCCAACTTACGTATACGATACTCGAGTTGAAGGTATATGTGCTGACGCTCAAAATAGAGTTGGTAATAGAGGATGGGAAGAATGGCTGCGAAAATTAGGAAATAAATATGAACAATATGACAATGAAGGAAAGATGCACGATTATACCCTGCCAAAAGTAGAGGTACAATGGAATGGTCGGGACGATTTAGATTCGTATGATATTGTTTGGCCAGAAAACTATCGACCAGACGTTATGAATTTAGTAAACTTTCCTGGTCCTCAGCATATTTGGTGGGATGCGCAAAGTGGTATTCCAGGCGAAGGGGATTTATTTAGAGTTGGACCAGAAGGTGGCTGGCAATAGCTTAAAATCAAACTATTATAAATAATGGATAGATATGAAAGACGATGAACATAAATCTGGTATATCTGGTGTTATAGAAATTAAACGCGCAGATGGTACCATACAAAAATTAAGATTGACATCGAAAGATTCAAAAAAAGAAACTCAAGGAGAAAGTGCTAATGGCAACACTAGAACATCCAGACGACGTCCGGAATCTAATAGCTGATACCGTTGTCGATCGTATTGACGCAGGCGGCGCAGCAGGAAAACTTATTTTTTATGATACAGGTACTGTACATGCTGGAGGAAATGCTGTTATTGCAGAATTGACTTTTAGTAGTACTGCATTTGGTGCTTCAGCAAATGGAGTCGCGACGGCCGCTGCTATCACAGCTGATACTAACACATTGGCACCTGGAAATGGTTGGTCATCTGGTGACTCATCAACAGTAACGTACTTCGAAGTACAAGATTCGAATGGCAATACAATCTTTACTGGTGACGTTACTGATGACGACACCGGAACGGGTTCAATTCAGCTTTCGTCTGTGAACATCGGTACTGGTGATACAATCTCTGTCAGCTCTCTGACTTATACTGCGCCGAATTAATTAACAATGGTTTTGGGTAACGAAGTCTTTGACCGTTACCTCGTTTCCGGCCAAAGAGATCTAACATACAAGGGCAGGTTTATTCTGCCCTTTGTTATGCGGGTGATTTATGGCTAGAATAGTTTATGTAGTTGATGGAACACCACCTGGCAGTAATAATTACGTAGATATCGCCTATGTAATTAAATACGAAGAAGTCACTGCTGGTGTTCTTGGTATTACTAATAGTGCTGTATCTGGCTCTAGTGCTAGAACAGTATTCAGTGTTAATACAAATCTCGTAGCTGACGATTGCTCAGTTACCACATCTCCAGAAAGACAACTACCCGGAACTGGTACCGTTGTCTGTGCCGGTACTGCAGTTACTGGTATTGCAGAACGTGTAATTACAAGTAGCGTATCTCTTACTTCTACAGATGGTTCTACATCTGGTGTCGGCGAAAGATCAATCATCGCAACGGGTACGGGTGATCTCGTATCTGGCAATTCCGTACTAGGAGATGCAACACGTAAGGTTGTTACATCTGCCGGTCTTGTAGCAGTTAATAGCTCTGTAAGTGGTGTCGCTGAACGTACAATAGTATCGACATCTACTTCTCTTGTATCTGCCAATTCATTAATATCCTCTACACTCGAACGTGAGCTTACTAGCACAGGCTCGCTTGTTGCTGTCGGATCTGTAGTTTCAGGTACTGCTGAAAGAGAAATTACAACATCTATTTCTCTTGCTGTTTCAAATGGTAGTACTGCAGGTGTTGGCGAACGAACAGTTGTATCACGTCGGCAAATCTTACCACATCTGCAACTGTAACAGGCGCAGGTACAAGAACAATTATTGCTACAGGTACAGGAGATCTTGTATCTGGTAATTCAGTTCTTGGTGATGCTACACGTAAAGTTGTTACATCAGCAAATGTAGTTGCTGTTAATTCTAGCACTAGTGGTATTGCTGAAAGAACGATCGTATCTACATCTACATCTCTCATAGCGATTAATTCTAGTACAGCTGGTGTTGCTGAAAGAATTGTTAAGAGTACATCTACAACTCTACCACAAAATAATAGTAGTGTATCAGGTATTAGTGAACGTCAAGTTCCGGGCACAGACTCGCTTGTCGCTGTTGGCGCTAGTACGAGTGGTAGCGGTATTCGAACTGTTGTTTCTACATCGGCAGGTTTAGTCACAACAGCTTCAACTGCAGGTATTGCAGAACGAACTATTGTATCGACATCGACGAGTTTAGTGACGTCAGCATCCGTGACAGGTGTAGGTGAAAGAACTATAACATCTATATCCGGATTTGGTGATCTTGTTGCTGGTAATTCTACCGTCGGTACTGGTGAACGAGAAGTTGTCGGAACTGATTCGCTCGTAGCTGTTGGTGCTAGCACAAACGGCAGCGGTATTAGAACAGTCGTATCAACATCAACTGGATTAGTAACTTCAGCTTCGACTAGCGGTATTGCTGAGCGAACAATAGTATCGACATCAACAAATCTAACTACTTCGGCAACTACTACTGGTATTGCCGAAAGAATTATACCTGGTAGTGGCGATACTACTACAACTATACCGAGTGTCAGCGGTGTAGGTATAAGACGAATTACATCGATTACAGGATTTGGTGATCTCGTAGCGGATGATGCAGTAGTTGGTGATGGTACACGTAGAATTCCTGCTGTATCTGCAAATCTTATTACAGCTGCATCGACTTCTGGTTCTGGTATTCGAACTGTTGTATCTGAATCTACATCACTTATATCGACAGTTTCATCTGTATCTAGTTTCCCTGAACGTATCATTACAAGTACATTTACTGATTTACCACAATCAGTTCCTGGCTCAATTAGTGGTATTGCTGAACGTGAACTCGTAGTATTTGATGGTCTCGTCGCTTATGGTTCTTCAACTGCAGGTTCTGGCATACGAACAGTAGAACTGACTACTGGTGTATTGCCACAAAATGGTTCGACGAGCGGTGTTGGTCTTAGAACTATTGTATCGACTAGCACAGATGTTGTTGCAACAACTGCATCGGTCCAAAGTCCAGTACCAGTCGAACGTATTATTACTAGCACATTTACTGATTTACCACAATCTGTACCAGGTTCAATATCAGGTATTGCAGAGCGCGAGCTTGTAGTTAATGATAATGTAACTCCATATGGAGGTTCAACTGCGGGTAGTGGTATACGAAGTGTTGTTCTTGTCAATGGTGTGCATCCGAGAAATGCGGCTGGTAGTGGTGTTGGTAAACGAACTGTCGTTTCAACTAGTACTGATGTCGTCGCTACAACTTCTACAGTACAAAGCCCGATTCCTGTCGAACGTATCATTACAAGTACATTTACTGACTTGCCGCAGTCGATTCCAGGTTCTACATCTGGTATTGGTGAACGTGAGCTAGTTGTACTTGATGGCCTCGTTGCATACGGTGCTTCTACTACTGGTTCTGGTAAGCGTGAAGTCAAATCTACTAACGGTGATCTTGTTGCTGTTGGTGCAAGAACAGACGGTGTAGTTGAACGCGAGATTACAACTGTTAGTGGCTTCGGTGATCTTGTTGCTGGTAATTCTGTACTTGGTGATGGTACGAGGCGTATTATTGCCACCGGAACTATTGGGTTTGGTGAAACATCAGAATCAGTCACATATTCTGTGCAAAACAATGGATCTGGTGAATATGTAATTGACGGGACTGGTGGCAATCCTACATTATCTTTCTATAGAGGATCTACTTATACCATTAATGTAAGTGCCCCCGGTCATCCATTCTGGATCAAAACTACGCAGACGACTGGGTCAGCTGACTCATATAACGATGGTGTAACAAATAATGGAACCGATAATGGTACTATAACCTTCGTTGTTCCTGATAACGCGCCCAGCACATTATATTATGTCTGTCAATATCATGCTTCTATGCAAGGCTCTATTTCAGTATCTCATGCTATTGAAGACGAATTACAGAATTCTGAGGCTGCAGGTACAGGTAAGCGTACAGTTATATCTAAATCTGCAAATCTACAAGGTACACCAAGTGTACTCGGTGTCGTCGAAAGGACAATTACACAAACTGCCGATAATATACCGCAAGCTAGCGGTTCAAGAGTTGATGGTAGATTTGAGCGTATAATTACTTCAAAGGCCGCTGCGCTTCCACAAAGTGTACCAGGTTCTACAAGTGGTGTTGGTACAAGAACCATTACTATCACTACAAATATTAGTCAGACGTCTTCTGCATCTGGTTCTGGTACTAGAACTGTTAAACTGATAACTGGTGTTGTACGTGATCTTGATAATAGTGCAAGAATAAATGGCATTGGTCAAACGTTTAATAGTGAACGAATTGCTGTTGATATCAATGTTAAAATTAAGCCAGAAGTAAATATAATAAGCATGGTTGTCGAACAACCCAATATCGAAATAAAACTATACGAAGAGACAGATATTGTAGCTGTCGCTAAAGATCCACCAGATATTACAGTTAAAATAAAACCAGACATATTCGGTGAAGCTGGCAGGATCTATACTAAGGTTGCATAAATAAAATAACGAAATACGGAGAAAACAAATGGCAGTTCCAACAACGAGAGATGAATTTAAGGAGTATTGCCTCCGATCTCTTGGCAAGCCAGTTATAGAAATAAACGTTGACGATACACAGGTCGATGATCGTATCGACCAAGCACTGCGTTTTTACTGGGACTACCACTTTGACGGTACAGAAAAAATATATTATAAACATGAGATCGATGCTAATACTGTATCAAACAAGTATATCGATTTGCCTGAAAATATTATAGGTGCTGTAAAGCTTTTTCCGATTGGTGATCCAAATACATCGTCTGGTGATATCTTTAATATCCGGTATCAAATCGCGCTAAACGATTTGTACACGCTGACAAATGTTGCATTGATTGATTACTACATGACAATGGAACATCTTGCATTAGTACAAGAACTACTTGTCGGCAAGCCACAGATTAGATATAATCGTCATCGTAATCGATTACACATTGACGAAACTGCAGGCGATTTAGAAGTAGGTCAATATTTACTCGTCGAAGCTTATGAACTTGTAGATCCAGCAACATATACGGATGTATGGGCGGATAGATGGCTACAATATTATACTTCGCAATTAATCAAACGACAATGGGGCACAAACCTTACAAAATTCGAAGGACTTCAATTACCTGGTGGTGTGACGTTTAACGGTAGACAAATCTACGACGAAGCGCAGGCAGAAATCACTAAACTAGAAGAAGAGATGATCAGCAACTACAGTCTGCCTGTAATGGATATGATTGGTTAGCACTAGCTAATTATACTGTAAAACTAGGAATTGTACATGGCTACAAACCCATATTTTGATAATTTTTATAACTCGCCTGAACAGAATCTTATCGAAGATCTGATTATCGAGTCTATTAAAATATATGGACACGATGTTTGGTTCTGTCCGCGTACAGTCGTGGCGCGCGATAATGTCTTTAATTCTGATGCCCTTTCACAATATAATGATTCATATCAAATTGAGATGTACATCAAAAATGTTGAAGGATTTGAAGGAGAAGGTGATTTCCTATCGCGATTTAATATCCAAATACGAGATCAGATTACATTTACAGTTGCCAATAAGAGATATAATGAGGTCATCGGTGATTACGAAGATTCACCGCGGCCGAAAGAAGGTGATATCATTTACTTCCCTCTTACTGAAAAAATATATCAAATCAAGTTTGCAGAACACGAAGCTCCCGTCTTCTATCAGATGGGTGCGTTGCAGTGTTATGATTTGATCTGTGAACAGTTCGAATATAGCGGCGAAGATTTAAATACTGGTGTTGATGCAATTGATTCACTCGAAGCGAAATATACTGTCGTAGCAGATGCTGATGATGGTGTTACATATGATGCAAACAATAATGTAATCATAGATGCAAATACTGGTAGGCCTCTGGGTGTAGTAACTGATTGGCAACCAGATGACGTGTTTAATGATGGCGGTACATTCGAAACTTTGGCTGATGGATTCATCGACTTCTCAGAAGCAGATCCATTTAGCGACGACGGGCGATACTAATGTTTGGAAGAACTTTTTACCACGATACATTAAGAAAGTATGTCATACTTTTTGGCACACTCTTTAATGATATTTGGATCAATCGCCCTGATAATTCAGGTAATGTTAAGCAGTCACTAAAGGTACCACTTTCGTATGGACCAAGAGAAAAATTCTTGGCTCGTATTGATGGTATCGATAGTAACAGAGATCCACAAGAAAATCCATTCTCTATCGTTTTGCCGAGAATGGGATTCGAGATTACAGGATTCAATTATGCTCCAGAAAGAAAACTGCCTACACGTAATAGCTTCGTTACTACTGTTACCGATGACAATACTAAAAAGAAACATGTCTACAATCCGGTCCCGTATGACATTAATTTTTCACTTTCTATTTTCGTAAAGAATACAACAGACGGCACACGAATCATCGAACAGATTTTACCATTCTTTACACCTGAGTGGACATCGACTATTCAACTCGTCGACGATGCACCTATCGATATTAAACTCGATATCCCATTAGTTTTAACTGCAGTCAATCAAGACGATGTATATGAAGGCTCATTCGAAGAGAGAAGAGCACTGATATGGCAGTTAGATTTTACAATGAAAGGTGTGTTCTTCGGACCTGTTTATAAGCAAGAGATAATCAATCTAGCTAATACACAAATTTTCGATGCTACATTATACGATGATATTACTCTCGCGCCAGATGGATTAGATCCTGATCTTGATGTTGCAGCTAGAATCGTAAATCAACCGGGATTATTAGCTAATAATACACCGACAATATATACTAGTTTAAATAGTGAACAAGCAACAGCTGTCGCAACAATTACAGATGGCGCTGTGACTGCTATATCTCTTACTAATGATGGTGTCGGATATAGCGCAGCAACTGTTACTATTTCGGGCGGAGGCGGAGCAAACGCAACAGCAACAGCTGTTATTGATAATTCAGATTCTGTATCTGAAATACTTATTACTAGCGGCGGCACAGGTTATACGAGCACACCTACAGTGACTATTTCGGCTCCTGATCTTGTATCACTTGATGCCGATCAAATTGCAGCTAACTCAGACTTCGGACTTGCTGTTACTATAGATGATCCATGGCCGGATCAGTGAAGGATAAAGACATGAAAGATAATGCACAACTCGATGACATTTTAGATGTCAAATCAACAACGATTATTGAAATCGATGATGATAAGCCATTACCTACTACATATCGTCCATCTCTACATGAAACTGATAAAGAAGTAGAGAACGATACCAAATATGTCCGACAAAATTTCTATGATCTGATTGAGAAAGGACATAGCGCTATCGACGAATTACTTGCTGTAGCAGATCAATCACAACATCCACGAGCATACGAAGTACTCGCTACGATGATTAAGACGATGGGCGATATGAACAATGATCTATTAGGCATGCATGAGAAAAAACAAAAGCTCACCGGGGAGAAACCAGAAGACAAGAAGGAAACAGTCAACAACAATCTTTTTGTGGGCTCAACAAGTGAGCTTCTAAAGTTGATGAATAAAGATGGCGACTGATATTCAGGATATTATTGACTACCGTTCGTATCTCGGTAATGTCAATCTTAAAAGAAAAGGCGTAACGATCGAGTGGACCGAAGAGATGGTCCAAGAATTCGTGAAGTGTGCTAAAGATCCAATATATTTTGCTGAGAAGTATATACAGATCGTACACGTTGACCACGGACTCATACCGATTACATGCTATGACTATCAAAAAGAAATCATCGAAAAAACCACAAATAACCGACGAGTATGTGTGGTTACAAGCCGCCAAGCGGGTAAGACAACGACTGCTGTCTGTCTTATACTTCATTACATTCTTTTTAACGATCATAAGCTTGTCGCTCTTCTCGCAAATAAAGGAGACGCTGCAAGAGAAATATTGGATCGTATCAAGACGGCTTATGAAGCTCTTCCTAAGTGGTTGCAACAAGGTGTCATCGAATGGAACAAAGGATCCGTAGAATTTGAAAACGGATCAAAGATCATTGCAGCAGCCACTTCATCATCCGCAATACGAGGTAAATCAGTATCTTTTCTGTATATCGACGAGACAGCTTTCGTAGAAAACTGGGACGAATTTTTTGCTTCGGTCTTTCCTACAATTTCTTCTGGTACGTCAACCAAAATTCTACTCACATCGACACCGAACGGTCTAAATCACTTCTATAAGACGTGCGAAGGAGCGAAGGCGGGTAAAAACGGTTATGAGTTTGTTCAAGTCATGTGGACTGATGTACCAGGTCGTGATCAAAAATGGTACGATGAAACACTCGCAGCAATGGATTTTGATACTGAGAAGTTTGCTCAGGAAATGGAATGCGAATTCCTCGGCTCGTCAGGCACATTGATTGCTGGTTGGAAGCTCAAGCAACTTGTATATAAAGAGGCCGTAAAAGAAGTAGGCGGCATTGTAGTATACGAAGAACCAAAGACAGAAGGCAACTATGTAATAGTAGTCGATGTGAGCAGAGGCAAAGGTTTAGACTACTCAGCTTTCCAAGTCATCGATATCTCACAGATGCCATACGTACAGGTTGGTGCATATCGTAATAATATGATCACACCAGTCGATTATGCTGCCGCTGTACACGCTGCCGCAAAGTATTTTAACGATGCTAATATACTCGTTGAAGTCAATGATATAGGAGAACAAGTAGCTGGTATCATTTTTGAAGAATATGAATATGAAAATATGTTGCTTACTGAAAATAACGGGCGAGAAGGTAAGCGCCTATTATCTGGTGTAGCAGGATTTAATGGTAAGGCAGATAAAGGTATACGTACTACAAAGTCTGTCAAGTCAATTGGTTGTTCTATGATCAAACTGTTGGTTGAACAGAATCAATTGATCATTAATGATTTCGAAACTATTAGAGAGATGTCGACTTTTAGTCAGAAGGGAACATCATACGAAGCAGAACCAGGTAATCATGACGATTTGATGATGTGTTTGGTACTCTTCGGTTGGCTTTCTAATCAGAGATTTTTCAAAGAACTCACCGATATAAATACGGTTATCAACCTCAAAGAAATGAATGAGGAAAAAGTGTTCAGTGAATTGGTACCATTTGGAATGATAGATGACGGTCAGAACGAATTCGAGGACCCTAAACCGGTCACCGCTAGGGGTAATGACTATAGTTGGTTACTTTGAAATATCGGTTATTATAAATAAAAGTACGATCTTACATAATTAAAATAATTTAGGGAGAACAAAAATATGCCTTTTCAATTAAGCCCAGGCGTTAATGTTACAGAGATCGATCTGACCACTGTAATCCCTGCCGTTGCCACTACTGACGCTGCTATTGGCGGTGTATTTAAGTGGGGTCCGGTAGATAAGCCTCAACTCGTTGTATCTGAAGCTGAACTTGCTAATGAATATGGCAAGCCAGATTCAGACAATGCTGAGACGTGGTTCACTGCAGCCAACTTCTTGGCCTACTCAAATCGTCTGCATGTATCTCGAGCACATCACTCAACCGGTGATAATCTTCGAGTAAATGGATATGCAGTTAATGGTTCGAACTACATTGCTGTAGCTGCAAATACTGCCACCGGTGTTGGTGTAGGTGACGTTGTCGCAGCTACTGTAAGTGGTTTCGACAGTGAATCCACAGTTACAGTTGTCGATACTTCTGACGTAGTACTCAGTGCAGGTGATATTGCTGCTGACGTACTTCCAGATTCAAACGCATACTCAGAAGGTTTGTTTACTAGTACTTCTGCTATTAACTTTGTTGATGGTGAAGCTGTAACTCTTGCATCTACTGGCACGCTTCCTACTGGTATTGATCCAGGAGAAACATACTATATTCGTGATATTACAACGACTACATTTAAGTTAGCCGAAGGTGCCGCAGGTAATACGGCTGTTTCCGGTCTGACAGACGCGTCTGGTAGCGGTACACTTACAGTTACACGATCTGGTTCTACTAGAATTACTGTATCAAGCTTGTTTAGCGCTTCTACTGGTACTTACGATTTTGAAATTCATGATCCAAGATTCTCATTCAATGCAATTGCTAACACTTCAGCGATGGATTCTGATGCTGTAATGTCAAACCACATCGTGAAGAATGACGATCACTACGATTCAGGTATCGAGGATAACTTTGACGCAGCTGTAAGGTTTGTTGCTCGATGTCCTGGTGCATTGGGTAACTCATTGAAAGTATCTGTTTGTGACAGTGAAGCAGCCTTCACTAGCGATATTCAATTGGTTAATACTTCAATCACTATTGCTGTAGGTTCAAATACTGCTACTATTAGTTCTTTGAACAACGCGCAAGAAATTACTGATATGACTGATCTGATGACAGTCGGTGATCTTGTTAAGTTGGGTAATTCAGAAATTGGTGTTCAATATCTCGAGATTACAGCTATCGGCACTCCATCTGGAAATACTGCTAGCATTAACTTCGCTCAAGCACTAGTCACTACTGAGAATGTAACGGTAGCTCAAAATGACAACTTGACTCGCCTATGGGGTCAATGGGATGTTGTAGAAAAAGCTCCTGGTACATCAGCTTATGTAGCAGCTCAAGGTAACACCGCGGCAAAAGATGAAATGCATGTTGTAGTCATTGATGAAGATGGCGAGATCTCTGGTACGCCTAATACTATTCTCGAGGTGTGGCAAGGTCTATCGCGTGCTACTGATGCTAAAGACGTAGACGGCGGAAACCTTTATTATAAAGATGTAATCAATCAATCTTCTAAGTATATTTGGTGGGCAAATGATTCAACTACTGCTACATCAGCTACTGCTTTGAATGTTGCATCTTCGACCGCAACGCGCCCAGCTATCATGTCATTTGCACACGGTCGCGATATTCCTGGTGAAGCTGATACTAGCAATATTGGTGATATTCTACGAGCATATGATAAGTTTAAGTCTGCTGAAGACTATGACATTTCATTGGTACTTGGTGGTAAGTCAATCGGTATCAACGGTGTAACAGTATCTAACTACATCATCGATAACATCTGTGAGCGCCGTAAGGATTGTGTAGCATTCATCTCACCTGAAAAGGCAGACGTTGTACGTAATGCTAGCGATATCACAGAAGATGTAGTTGCATTTAGAAATAACTTGCGATCAACTTCATACGCTGTACTCGATAGTGGATACAAGTATCAATATGACAAGTACAATGACATTTATCGGTGGATTCCGCTCAACGGTGATGTCGCTGGTCTTTGTGCTTACACTGATGACTCACGTGATCCATGGTGGTCACCTGCTGGATTCAACCGCGGTAACATCAAGAACGTTGTTAAACTCGCTTGGAACCCCAAGAAAGGAGAGCGCGACATTCTTTATAAGAACGGTGTGAACCCATGCGTTAACTTCCCTGGACAAGGTATTGTATTGTTCGGTGATAAGACGCTGCTTGCTAAGCCATCAGCATTCGATCGAATCAATGTACGTCGACTGTTTATTGTTCTTGAAAAAGCAATCGCGACGGCCTCGAAGTTTACTCTCTTTGAATTCAATGATGAGTTTACTCGAGCTAGCTTTGTCAACCTCGTAACGCCTTATCTACGAGATGTACAAGGTCGCCGCGGTATTACTGACTTCACAGTTGTATGTGATGAGACGAATAACACAGGAGAAGTTATCGATCGCAACGAGTTTGTTGGTGATATTTACATCAAACCTGCTCGAAGCATCAACTTCATCCAACTCAACTTCGTCGCTGTACGCACTGGCGTAGAATTCTCCGAAGTTATTGGGAATTTCTAATAAATAAGATAAATAAGAAAAAAACAGGAGAATAACAAATGGCATTTAGCGTACAGAACTTCAAGTCAGCGGCTCTCAGTCAGGGTGGGTATCGTCCCGCCCTGTTTGAAGTACAAGTCACGACTTTGGGTGAAGAGTTCAATCTGCTGTGCATGTCATCGCAAGTTCCTTCATTCACGACAGGTATTATTGAAGTTCCCTACTTCGGTCGTAAAGTGAAGATTGCTGGTGACCGAACATTCGCAGAATGGACTACGACTGTAATGATTGAAGAAGACTTCAGCCAACGCGCAGTACTCGAAGAGTGGGCCCGAAAGGTAAATGATGGTCCTTCTAACATTCGATCTTACGGTTCACCTGAAGACTATAAAGAAGATGCTACTATCAAGCTTTATGGTAAGACTGGCTCTAAGCTTCGTGAGTATACTCTCGTTGGTTGCTGGCCTTCAGATGTCGGTACTATTGAATTGGATTGGAACACTACTGATACGATCGGTACTTATACGGTCACTTGGTCATTCGACTACTTCAATCCCGGTTCCTAATCCGGTCCGCCTTGACTAATCAATAAAGGGGATATAAATAACTATATCCCC
>Ga0255777_10001182_pt1 | contig 24880 bp, 21 predicted proteins | sample 101ome_15_FD_179975 | JGI IMG/M metagenome (GOLD analysis project Ga0255777, IMG submission 179975) | Coastal salt marsh microbial communities from the Groves Creek Marsh, Skidaway Island, Georgia - 101402AT metaG (version 2) | ecosystem: Environmental > Aquatic > Marine > Intertidal zone >... | reverse complement strand
AACCTTACCCGAACAAGCTTGCATCTTGCGGAGATGTTGAACGCATGCCTCAACATCAAGAACAGCAGCGTCCGTGTCCATCTGACCACGAGTAGCCAACGCCTTCTCTCTATGACCATCCGTTTCTGGGTCTAACTCAATGCCAGGCCTCAGTCTCCAATATAAATCTGGTGCTAATGCAATTAAGCCTTGTTGTGCCCAAAAATCAGCAATGCGGCGAATGAATCTATTAACCCCAAAGACTTCCATCAGGATGACCACTGCTGGTGCAGGACCAGCATTTTTGGGCATAGCAATATACGCCCCCATAGAACCTACTTCGGTTTTCACTTCAGTATTCAGCATGCATCTTCCTCTTTAAGCATTTCAAGACGCTGGCTTCCGCTGCGTTTTTGCTTAGCTCACTTAGATATAGAGAGATCCCTAACAAAGGCATCCAAATTCAAGTTTGTAATTGGTTTTAAAAACATAAATACTATTGTCTACTTTCTGTTAGAAAAACGCGAGGATGATAAATCAATGCGGAAGATTATTACTGCGGTTGTAGCGGCAGGCGCCCTACTAGCAACGAGTGCTGTAAGTGCACAAACCCCGAGCTTCTTTAGGATTGTTTCTGGTAGCGCTGGCGGCAATTATTTCCCAATGGCGGGTTTGCTCGCAAATGCCATTTCAAATCCACCAGGTTCACGCCCCTGCGATAAAGGCGGTTCATGCGGCGTACCTGGCTTGATTGCAATTGGCCAGTCAGCAAATGGATCGGTCGCAAACGTTAATGCCATCCAGTCAGGCGCAGCCGAGAGCGGTTTGGCACAATCTGACGTTGCATATTGGGCTTATACCGGCACAGGTGTTTTTGAAGGTAAGGCACCCCTAACCAAATTAAGGGCTATAGCCACGCTATATCCCGAACACATCCATGTGGTGCTTCCTAAAAAATCAAATCTCAAAACCTTTTCGGATATGAAGGGCAAGCGCATTGGCGTTGGGCTTCCCGCTTCTGGTGCTCAGGTCGGCGCACTGTTGATTCTTAACGCCGCCGGGTTAGAGAAAAATAAAGATTTCACTGCAGAAGAGTTGAATACTTCTCAATCTGCCGAGCGACTTGCCGACGGACAGTTAGATGCATTTCTAACTGTTACGGGTGCACCTTCATCAGGCATAGCCCAACTTGCTTCGACTGCAGGTTTGCAGCTGATGTCGATCCCTAAGTCAATCCAAGATATGGTCATTAAAAAGGCGCCATTCTACTTTGGATCTCCAATTCCTGCGTCTGCTTATGAGGGAGTATCCACAGACACAGCAACATTAGCTGTGGCGGCCCAGTGGCTAGTTTCTGCGGATCAATCAGAAGAACTCGTTTACGGCATCACCAAAGCTCTTTGGAACAAGAATACCCGTAAGCTTCTCGACAGGGGTCACGCTAAAGGTAAAGATGTTCAAACGTCTTCCGCCCTAGACGCTATCGGAATTCCTCTGCATCCAGGCGCCGAGCGGTTCTATAAAGAGGCCGGACTTTTGAAATAGTTAGACCCTGTCTAACAAATTTATGGCCCGGCCAAATCTAAGTTTTGGCCGGGCCTTTCTTTGAGATTTGCAGTTTTGAGCTAATGGTTACCGAGAAAAAAGAAATACCGAGTAGCAGTCAGTTCAGGGACTCTAAAGCTGAACTCCCTGACGAGAAACGTCTTGAAGAACTGGAATCACAGTACGATCCAGAAATGAATTTTCGGCCCGTTGCTCCATGGCTTCAGCAAGCAATATCTTGGGCATTGGTTGGACTTGGTTTTTATCACTTTTACACGGCCGGCTTTGGAATTCCCAGGGAACAGTGGCATAAGGGTATTCATCTAGCTGCCGTGCTCGGATTAATTTTTCTGTGTTTTGAACTTAGGCGTTCATCTAACCGCAAATCAAAAAAAAATATAAAGATTCTTATTGGCGGAGTGCCAATTTGGGACTGGATATTCGCTTTTCTTGCCTTGGTTGCCGCTCTTTACGTTCCGGTTACGTTTACCGGGCTATCCTGGCCAATTCCGATGCAAGAAATGAATTTTCGGATTGGATCCCCGAACCAAACTGACATCATCTTTGGTACAATATTAATCTTAATTTCCCTTGAAGCAGTGCGGCGTGCGATGGGTACGGTACTACCTATTGTGGTGATTTGTTTCATTCTGTACGCATTATTCGGTTATCTTTCTCCAGTTCAGGTTCTTTTAATCCCTCCAGCCTCCTGGAGCGATCTCGTGAACCACTTATACCTTACCACCGAGGGGCTATACGGTGTTCCAGTAAAAGTAATTTCCTCGATCGTCTTTCATTTTGTCTTATTTGGAGTTGTTGCCCAAAGAATGGGATTGGGGCAATTCTTTATTGAGTTAGCACAGGTAGTAGCAGGCCGGCTATCAGGCGGTCCCGCTAAAGTATCCGTCATCTCTTCATCCCTCTTTGGCACTATTTCTGGATCTTCAATTGCCAATACAGTAACCACGGGCTCATTAACCATTCCCGCGATGAAACGCGTTGGGTATCCGGGTCATTTTGCAGGAGCTGTGGAAGCTGCATCCTCTACAGGTGGCCAGATTACCCCACCGATAATGGGTGCTGCTGCTTTCCTGATGGTGGAATTCTTAGAAATTCAATACACAACCATTATTTTAGCTGCCGCGACGCCAGCGGTAATGCACTACATAGCCGTGTTAGCGATGGTTCATTTTGAAGCCAAGAGGCTTGGCCTTAAAGGCTTACCCGCAGAGGAGGTGCCTCGTTTCAAGGATGTCATCAAGCGTGGCTGGCACACCGCCGTGCCTCTCGTAATTCTTATTTATGTCCTTTTTTCTGGCTACACCCCTTACCTGGCTGCGTTCTGGGGAATTTCTAGCGCCCTAGCTATTGGCTGGCCTTTATTTGCTGCAGGAGCGGGGATACTGGCGTGCTTAGCAACAGTTCTCGACATAGTAGTTCTAAAGTTTGACCCCGTGACATTTGGGCTTTTCGGGACAGCCCTCGCAATCGGGTTCACCCGATGGAAACAACGCCTAGACAGACAGAGCTTAACGGCGGCGTTCGCAATGGGATCTAAATATGCCCTTGCTGTGGGAGCAGCAGGGGCCGCCGTCGGAATTGTTGTTGGTGTCATCACATTGACGGGAGTTACTTTCCGACTTGGTTTCATGGTGACCCAGGGAGCCCTCGAGACTGTTGATGCTTTGTCAGCACTTACGGCTTCTCTGCCGGCCGACCTAATTGGCGATAGCACTGACAGGCCTGCACTTTTTTCAGTTGGTTCAGCCACCCTTTTTATATCTTTGCTTTTTATTGCTATTTCTTGTGTTTTGATGGGAGCAGGCCTACCCACCACAGCCCTTTACATAATGCTTCAGGCAATTGCGACGCCTGCTCTTGGAAATTTAGGTGTGCCACCATTAGCAGCGCATCTCTTTGTCCTTTATTATGGAGTTCTTGCTGACCTGACTCCACCAGTTTGCGTCTCGGCTTATGCTGCAGGTGGAATTGCCGGCGCCAACCCTTTCAAGACGGGTACAACAGCCTTCCGACTCGGAAATGCTAAAGTGATGGTCCCTTTTGTCTTTGTATACGCGCCAACGATGCTGATCGTCGTCGACGATTTCGACTTAGTCGAGTATCTAAGTGTCGTTATATCGTGCGCAGCTGGCATCATTTTGCTCGGAGCCGCACTCACAGGATACTTAGCCGCGCCCTTGAGCATAGGATGGCGAATAATCTTAGCCTTCGGGGCAATTATGATGGTCGCCCCAAGCGATGGCTCAAATTGGATTGCGCTTGCTGCATTAGTGCCTGTTGCTGGACAACAATTGTTTGAGATTAAGACCAAGAATCAAGTCCGTAAAAAGGTTGGAAGGTCTATTTAACAATGAGACTCTGGTCTTCTGCAGCTCCTTGGGCCCTTCTCTTGTCGGGACCACTGTTAATAGCAGGCTGGATTCTTCCAATCCTCTCTGTCACGAGTTTTTGGGTTTTTGAGACTGAGCACTCAATATACGGAGGCCTTGTCACCTTTTTTAAAGACGGTGAATGGCTTCTGATTTTAATCATCGGAGCTTTCGCTGTCCTATTTCCTGCGTGCAAAGTTATGATTGGTATTTTCGCGTGGATGCAGCCTAAAAAAGCAAAATCTGTCTTACGGGCAGCAAATTCAGTGTCAAAATGGTCGATGTTAGATGTATTTGTGATTGCTTTGGTCGTGATGACAGCAAAATCGAGCATCGTGGCTGACGCCCGTGTGGGCATAGGGGCATGGTGCTTTACTGCCGCAGCAATAACCTCGACGGTTGCTCTAGCTAGCTTAAGCAAGCGGCATATGGACATTTAATTTGAAAAAACGAGCCGCCCACGTCTTCATGAATTTAGTTCCAAGCCTTTGGGCTGGGTTAATTTTGGGAGGTGGAATTTTATCCATTCTTGCCATTTTTGACGTTCCATCAGCCGAAAAGTCATTTGCATATTCCGCAGCGGCAAGAGTTTTTGAAAGAGTAGCGTTAATAGAGTGGGGTTTCCTAGGATTAATTTTGCTGGGTATCTTAACGCTGCAATTTCCTCCAAAGCGAACCTTTGTCACTGGCATGATCGCCGTGATCTTTATTTTGCAAGAGCTTTGGTTGCATCCTGTTCTTTCTGAGAGAGCTTCTATTCTGGCTAGTGGTGGCCAAGTGGAAACCTCCTTGGCACATCCTGTGTTCGCAGTGTTGTCGCTAGTAAAACTACTTCTGCTAATTGGTCTCAGCTTTTCAGAGTTGTATCATTTTCGATTTTGCCGCGACCGAGCAGTGTTAGCTCCTTCAAAATAGCGAACAATCCCAGCAGCAATAGCACTGGCAATAGCTTCCTGATTTTTTTTGCGAGAGAGACGTTGAGCATCTGTTTTGTTGGTCAAAAAACCAAGTTCAATAAGAACAGATGGGACATCTGGCGCCTTTAATACCGCAAAACCAGCAGATCGCTTTGGGCGGCGCAGCAAGGGTTGAGTTGGTGCTAGCGCAAATAAAATATCGTCTGCAACTGCCATCGACTGGTTTTTGGTCTCGCGTTGGGCCAGGTCTATTAGAATGCTAGCAACTTCTTTATTGTCTTCTTCCAGTGGCGCGCCGCCGATTAAGTCCGCAGCGTTTTCTGATTTTGCCAGCCGCTCTGCCTCTTTATCAGAGCCCTTCTCTGACAGCGTATAAATTGAAGCGCCAGATACGCTTGGGTCTGGGTGAGCATCTGCATGGATTGAAATAAAAAGATCTGCTCCACTAGCCCTGCCAATGCGAACACGTTCACGAAGCCTTAGAAACTCGTCCTTAGTGCGGGTAAGCTGAACATTATAACCGGGCTTAGAATCAAGGATTTCCTTCAGCTTCTTAGCTACAGCTAGGTTCACATGCTTCTCTCGAACTCTTCCAACTCCGATGGTTCCTGGATCAACCCCTCCGTGACCAGCGTCTATCATAACCACCCATTCTTCTTTGGGTTTTGTTGGTGGTAGAGGAGCAGTTTTAAGGGGAGAAAAGGTGCCAAATTGCTGACCCTTGAGCTCTGCCCCATATTGTAGATCAATTACAAGCCTTTTGCCTTGACCTTGCCGCCCTGGGATAAGGTTGGCAGAAGCTATCGCAGCACTCCGCTCAAGGTCAAAAACAAGTCGATAAACATCAGCGCGAAAAAGGCCGTATCGAATACCGGCTAACCCCTGAACTTTATCGGGCAACTTATCTGTAACCCAAGCAAGCTTTGGTAGATCGACCACCACACGAGGAGGTTCAGATAGCTCGAAGGCTCGGAATTTACTGGATTCCGATAGATCAATTACTAACCGTAAACCCTCTCCTCTGGACGCAGCACGGACACCCAGCACGTCAGCAAAAGCTAACGACGGCACTATTGCTAAAAGCACCAGAGCGAATACAAAGCGCAGCATCAACAAGCTGTATAGTTTCCCCTTCAAACCTGCAATTAAAGAAGGTAATGCCAGAAATTTATGCGTCATGCCCCAGCGCATGCATCCAAAACATAGTGGAATGTTTCATAAGCTTTTGGACCACGAGCAAAAGGACTCAAAATAGGAAGATCGATCCCTGAAGCTCTATATGCAGCAATTTTAGCTCTTGCATCTGCAGGAGTTCCAACAATTCCTGTTGCATCCAGCATCTCATCGGTTACACGCCGCGCAGCCTCTTCAACATCCCCCGCAATCCAAGCTTCTGCCACCATCGCAGCTTCCCTGGCAAAACCATGCTCAGATACCAGTCGGTTATAGCGAGGGAAGAAGCCAAGGTAGAAGGCAAGCCCTGGTCGCATAGCATCAAATGCGGCAGTTCTGTTCTCAGAGATCGAAGTTGGTAGTAAAGAAGTGATAGCAATATCAGCTGGATCTCGCCCAGCCTTAGAAGCGCCAGTGGCAATAGAAGCGCGAATGGTTGAGGCGGTTTTTAATGTACTCCGGGTTAAAATAATCCCATCTGCTATTTCCCCAGCTGCCTCTAACATTTTCGGAAAAAGACCAGCCAAATAAAGGGGCACCTTTTTGCGCAAAGGTTCAAACCACAAGTCAAACCGCTCTATTGAGATGGTTTCTCCTTCTATCCCAGCTTCTCCATCGGCAATCAGGCGAGTAACAAAGTCTACGGTCTCGCGAGTTCTAAGGATTGGCTTTCCATAGGGAACACCATGTTCTGGCTCCACCTGAACTTTGTGACTTGAACCCAGACCTAAAATAAAACGACCACCAGAAATATCATCCAGGGTTGCCGCTGCCATTGCTACTGTAGGCGGCGTTCGAACAAAAATAGAGGAAATAGCAGTGCCTAATTTTAAATGTTCAGTTTTGGAAGCTGCCGAAGCAATAATTGCAAACTGATCGCCTCCGTGGCCCTCTGCAACCCAACCAGATTCATAACCTAATTTTTCTGCTTTAACTAAAATTTCCACTATCTCGGAGGGGCGTGGGCCGCCAGAAATTGCAATTGCAAGCTTCCCGGTCATGTTTAGTCCTCTTTGGCAACCAGAACAGTCTACTGTCCTTGCTGATTTGTTTTCAGGTTCAGAAAACTGAGCCGTTATCCGAAATTAGCCACAACTAACCCAATCTTCTCAAATTGTTATTTTGACATAAAAACCATCAAAATTTTGCTATCAGCTCATTTTTGTTAACATTCTGCGAAGATTATCAAGAAAACCCTCGCGTTTATTCTTCAGCTGTGTCAGAGAAAAGGTCTAATTTATTGCGGAAAACGTCAAATGTTAGCGCGCCTGTTCGGTCTTGTTTCAACTGATCTAGCAATCGACTTAGGTACAGCGAACACCCTCGTTTACGTACCAAACGTCGGTATTGTACTCGATGAACCCTCTGTGGTGGCGATGGCTACCATTGATGGTGAAAAGCGTGCTCTTGCTGTTGGCAATGAAGCTAAGGACATGTTGGGTAAGACGCCTGGCAATATTCAAGCAATACGACCACTTCGTGATGGTGTTATAGCCGACTTTGAAATAGCGGAAGAGATGATTAAGCGTTTCATTCGGAAGGTGCAAAACCGTCGTTTCTTCGCTGCTCCACGAGTTATAATTTGCGTTCCATCCGGTGCTACGGAGGTAGAACGACGCGCAATCCAAGAATCTGCGGAGGCGGCCGGGGCAAGAAGAATAGATTTAATTGAGGAGCCAATGGCTGCTGCAATTGGAGCTGGCCTACCAGTTACAGAACCCACGGGCTCAATGGTTGTGGATATTGGTGGCGGGACAACAGAAGTGGCAGTATTAGCCCTATCAGGGATCGTTTATTCGCGTAGTGTTCGAATTGGCGGAGACGCCATGGATGAAGCGATTATAGCAAACGTCCGCCGACGCCATAATCTCTTGATTGGCGAACGAACTGCCGAACGCATAAAATCCGAAATTGGTTCAGCTGTTGTAGCCACAGGCCCTGAGGAGATGCGGCTTGCAATTCGTGGCCGAGATTTGATGAACGGTGTGCCACGAGAAATAACCATCTCCGAGGGAGAAATTGCAGAATGTCTTGCCGAACCCATTCAAGCAATTGTTGAAGCGGTGAGGGCTGTATTAGAAAACACTCAGCCAGAATTAGCGGCAGACATTGTAGATCGTGGTATCGTGCTGACTGGTGGAGGAGCGCTTCTTCGAAATCTTGATGTAGCGCTCAGTGAAGATACTGGATTACCCGTCACAGTAGCTAACGAACCTTTAACTTGCGTTGCCATCGGTACGGGGCGTTGCCTTGAAGAAGGAAGTGCGCTTGCTGGGGTTCTAATAGACTGATTGAAAATTTGGTTATGGGGGTGTGATAGGGAAACATGGCGCGCGACTCAGGATTAGCGCCGATAGACGAACTTGTTGAATCGTCTCAGCCCATAAAAACCGCTTTTAAGCGTCTAACTTATGTATTTTTAGTTGGTAGTGCAGTCGCTCTCATATTTATTGGTAAAATCGAAACAGTCTTAGTTGATAAAATTCGCGCGAACTCTTCAGATATTAGCGCCCCAATTATAGAAGTTTTATCAGCACCTGTGCTGCTTGCTCGCAATGCTGCCAATCATATTGTAGACCTTGCAAACCTCATCGAAGAAAACGAACGGCTCAAAGAAGAAAATACCCGACTGCTGCAGTGGCAAGTCTTTGCCAGAAAATTGGAAGCAGAGAATCAGGAATTAAAGTCGCTACTTAGGTTTGACCCAGGTCCTGACGCAAAATTTATATCCGCACGCGCTATTGCCGAGATTGGAAGTACCTTTGCAAGGGTGCTTCTTATTAACGTTGGCGAAGATAAAGGCATGCGATCTGATCTAGCGGTAATGACTGGTGATGGCGTGGTTGGCAGGGTGATAAGTGCTGGGGAGAGATCTTCGCGGGTCCTTCTATTAACCGATATTAATTCTCACGTGCCCGTGTTGGTGGGAGAAAAAGCAACAAGGGCAATTCTGGAGGGAAACAACACAGAAAATCCTTCAATAAAATTTGTAGACAGCGATGCTAATTTGTCACCAGGTGACCTAATAATAACATCTGGCCACGGAGGCATATACCCCCAAGGTCTTCCTATTGGCGTTGTCGCTGGCGAGATAGAAGGACAGATATTAGCCCAGACCTTCGTCGATTGGCGCAAAATTACCTTTGTACGGGTCATTGATCTGGGAGGAAAAGGATTACCTGCCACGCCAGCAGGCAAGAAGAACAATGGCTGAAGGCAAAGATCAGTCCCAGCAACTACCATGGCTTAAAATTGTAACGGCGATTGGCGTAATCTGGCTTTCAATTTTAATATCAATTGCGCCATGGCCTTTCGCCATTTCAGCCCTCGCTCCTACGGCTGTAGCTCACTGCATGGTTTTTCAATTAAGCCTCCGACACGCAAATTCTCTGCCACCGATAGCGTGTTTTATGGTGGGACTATTCTTGGACCTAACGACTGCAACAATTTTTGGACTTGGTGTGCTTACCTGTATGCTCGTTCATCTGATAGCAGCAACCCAAAGACAATTTCTCAAGTCACGTGGGCTAATCCATTCCTGGGTGGGAGTTGTAGTCACAACTCTTTTTATAGCGCCTATAAGTTGGATTATTGCCTCTTTATATAACTTCAGCTTTCAGCCCTGGATGCCTACCTTGGCTGAGTTTACGCTTACAATTGCTATATACCCATTGATCGCGTTTGCGATTGAATTCGTTTTGGCTGTTTTTAAGTTTGGGGTGAAAAGCTCTTGAGTTCACCATTGGACGAAAGGCAAAGATTTACTCGGCGCTCTCTTTTACTTGGGGGAGCCAAAGGCTTGCTGTTTCTCGGTCTTGGAGCGCGAATGTACCAGCTGCAGGTAGTGAAAGGTGACCGTTATTCCAATCTGGCCGATAACAATCGGATTAGTTTCAAGTTTTTAGTGCCTCAGCGTGGTATAATTTTGGACCGTTTTGGACGCCCTCTAGCCCTTAACCGGCGTACGTACCAAGTCTTGATTACACCTGAAGCAATTGAGGACATTGGCGCTGCGCTCTCTAAACTCAGTCAAATCATACCGATAGAGCCCGAACAGAGACTTCGAATTATTCGTCAATCTAAACGCACTGCAAAGTTTCTACCCATCTTGGTCCACGAAGACCTTAACTGGGAGCAGGTTGCACAGATTTCTGCCCGTATACCTGAACTGCCCGGGGTTGATGTACTAGAATCGAGCCAGCGAATATACCCAATAGCAGAAGCCGCTGCCCACCCAATTGGGTACATTGGACCAGCAAACAAAGAAGACCTCGCAAACGAAGAAGTCAAAAAAACGCCAAACATTCAGATAGGTAAGTCTGGCTTAGAACGCTCATATGACCAACCTCTCAGGGGTAAAGCAGGTACCTCTAAAGTCGAGGTAAATGCCATTGGTCGAGTAGTAAGAGAACTTGAGAAAGACGCAGGTGCTGGTGGATCTACTCTTGTCTCAACGATCGATTCAGAATTACAGCGCTTTGTGCAAAACCGTCTCGGTGAGGACACTGGAGCCGTAACAGTCATGGACGTGCATAATGGGGATGTGTTGGCCCTTGCGTCCAATCCCACATTCGACCCAAACGTGTTTGCTCAAGGGCTAAAAGGGGATGTTTGGCAAGCTCTTTTGAAGAACCCTGCCGCCCCGCTGAATAATAGAGCTATAGCGGGCCAATATCCGCCTGGCTCAACATTTAAAATGCTGGTTGCTATGGCAGCTCTAGAAGCCAAAGTAGTAACGCCAAAGAATGCTTTCTTCTGTAGTGGTGTCCACGAACTGGGCGCTGGCCGTTTTCATTGTTGGCAACGAGGTGGCCATGGCTGGGTCACATTACATGAGGCCATAGCTGAATCCTGTGATGTTTATTTCTATGAAATTGCTCGTAAAGTTGGGATTGAAAAGATTTCTGAGATGGCGCGCCGATTTGGCCTGGGCGAACCAACTGGAATTGATGCCCCCTCAGAAAAGGGAGGGCTTATTCCAACCAAGGAGTGGAAAAGACGACAACTTAAAGCTTCCTGGCAAATTGGGGAAACTCTGATTGCAGGAATAGGCCAAGGGTTTGTTTTAACTACACCCCTTCAACTAGCTGTAATGACGGCGCGGCTTGTGAACGGGGGTATTTCAGTAAAGCCTAGAATTTTACGCAAAAAGGGCGAACAAGAATTTCCTCCTGAAGGAACCAGGATAGACGTATCAAGTGAGCATCTTAAAGCAATAATGCGAGCGATGCGTGCTGTTACATCTAGTGCGAGTGGCACAGCAAGAAATTCTCAAATATCGGTGAAAGCATTCCGTATGGGTGGGAAGACCGGAACCTCGCAAGTGCGCAGGATAACAGCACAAGAGCGCAGGCTTGGGGGGATCAGGAACGAGGATTTGCCGCTGGAGCAGCGAGATCATTCGCTTTTCGTAGGATACGCACCTTTAACAAACCCAAAGTATGCATGCTCAGTCGTCCTGGAGCATGGTGGTTCAGGTTCACTGGGAGCTGCTCCAGTTGCCCGCGACGTTTTGCTAGAAGCCCAAATGCGAAGATCTGCAAATTGGAACGGAGGAAAATCCAATACGACAGACGCTTCAAGAGCAGCCTTACTTAAGGGGTAGAGGTTAGCTGCTATGGGACCTTACCTTCATCAGACTAGAGAATCTAACAGCACGCTCGAGCGTTTAAGCCGAATTGACTGGTTAATAGTATTCGCAGTTACTGGAATTGCGTTAATTGGAACCGCAATGCTCTATTCTGCCAGCGGAGGAAGCACGACCCCATGGGCGGGGCGCCATGCCATTCGGTTCGCCGTTGGAATGGGGCTTATGTTGATAATTGCCCTCGTCGGCATGAGGCCTTTCTTTAAGGTCAGTTACTTCGCATATGGTTTTTGTTTTTTGTTGTTAATTGTCGTCGAATTTGTCGGGTCAGGGTCTGGAGCCACTCGCTGGTTGGATGTTGGGTTTATGCGTCTTCAACCATCGGAACTTATGAAAGTATCCCTTGTTTTAGCTCTAGCTCGCCTACTACATAGCGCTGGGGCGGAATCCACAAACCGTTTTCATATTCTAGGGCCCGCTCTTTTGATGATATTGGCGCCCACTGTCCTAATATTAAAACAACCCGACCTTGGAACAGCAATGTTAATTGTCGTTGGTGGCGTTGTGTTGCTTTTTATAGGGGGTGTGGCTCTTCGGAAGTTTGGAATAGCTGCAACCATTGCCTGTATAGCTGCGCCAATCGCATGGTTCATGCTCCATGATTACCAACGGAGCCGTATTCTAACATTTCTTCAACCTGACAGAGACCCTTTGGGGTCTGGCTATCACATTCTACAGTCATTTATTGCAATGGGGTCTGGGGGAGTCTTCGGCAAGGGTTGGCTCAAAGGAACTCAAGCGCAGTTGTCTTTTTTGCCCGAGAAACACACTGATTTTGTTTTTACAATGTTAGGTGAAGAGCTCGGCATGGCTGGGTGCATATTTGTCTTAATATTGTTCTCAATAATAATTTTTAGGCTTTATCGAATTGGCCTTTTGGCCGAAGCAAAATATGGCCGATTATTAGCAATTGGCATGGCAACTACACTTTTTTTATACGTCTTTATAAACGTGGCTATGGTAATGGGACTTATGCCTGTGGTTGGAGTGCCGCTTCCATTCATCTCATTTGGTGGGACAGCCATGTTAACTTTACAGATAGGACTTGGAGCAGCTTTGGCCGTAGCTGTTGACTTAAAAGATCCAATGTTTCGGATGCGTTGAAACAGTGGAGTAATAATCTTTAAGGGCAAAGATTGGGAGAGGGAATAAAATGACTGCTGAAATTTTCGACTATATTGTTGTTGGCGCAGGTTCTGCAGGCTGTACCCTCGCAAATCGACTTTCTGAAAACCCTGCCAATCAAGTGCTGCTGCTAGAAGCAGGTGGAAAAGATAATAACATTTGGATTCACGTACCTGTTGGATACGCCAAAACACTAGATAAGCCCGGCTTGAATTGGCGATTCGACTCTGAGCCCGAGGAACGTACATATAATCGACAGATACCTATACCGCGTGGGAAGGTGTTGGGGGGCTCTTCGTCAATAAATGGGCTTCTTTACGTTCGGGGGCAGCATCAAGACTATGATCATTGGGCTCAGATGGGCTGCACTGGCTGGTCTTTTGAGCAATGCCTACCCTTTTTTAAGAAGTCAGAGAATTTTGAGCGTGGTGGGGACGAAATGCGGGGGTCGGGGGGACCCTTAAATGTAATGGACATGCCAAGCACTCATGAGTTGCTAGATGCCTTCATTGATGCTGGTGAACAGGCAGGTTATCCGCGTAATCCTGATTATAATGGGAAAGATCAAGAAGGTTTCGGTTATTACCAGGTAACCCAAAAAGCTGGCAGAAGGTGGTCCACCGCAAAGGCTTACCTTGAGCCAGCCTTAAAACGCCCCAACCTTCGTTTAGAAACACAAGCGCACACGACACGCCTAATCTTTGAGGGGAAGCGCTGCGTTGGCGTAGAAGTAATACAACAAGGGAAAACCCATCAATTCCGAGCCGGCCGAGAGGTAGTGTTAGCAGCAGGTGCAATTCAGTCGCCACAAATCTTAGAACTATCTGGCGTGGGACAAGCTGGTCTTCTGAGAGAGCTTGGTATCGATATGGTGCACGAACTCCAAGGCGTTGGAGAAAATCATCACGACCACTACTTATCTCGCCCAATGTGGCGTCTGACAAAGAACGTTTCGATTAATAACGATGCCAGAGGAGTTCGACTGGTAAATGAAGTATTAAAGTATGTGTTTGGACGGAAAGGTTTACTCACTTATCCCGCTGGCATCGTGCACGGTTTTGTAAAGACACGTCCAGAATTAGAGACTCCAGATGTGCAATACCACATCGCCCATGCCAGCATAACGGACATTAAGACCAGAGCATTAGAAAAAGAGCCGGGGATGACCTGCGCACCATGCCAATTGAGGCCACAATCTCGAGGTTTCGTGCACATAAAATCTGCTGACCCGTTCACCCAACCCAGGATCGTGTGTAATTTCTTAAAGGAATATGAAGATCAGCAGGCGATGATTGGCGGGCTAAAGATTGCAAGACAGTTAGTGGAGCAGCCTGCACTAAAGCCCTACGTGAAATTTGAAATTACACCTGGGAAAGACTGCCAAACAGATGATGAACTCCTAGACTTTGCGCTGCGTACAGGTGCAACAGTCTACCACCCTGTTGGTGCCTGCAAAATGGGACCAGAAGACGACCCGATGTCAGTGGTTGATCCCCGCCTTAAAGTTAAGGGAATTTCTGGCCTTCGTGTGGCAGATGGTTCAGTTATGCCACAACTTGTATCAGGGAACACAAATGCACCCATTATTATGATTGCAGAGAAAGCAGCTTCGATGATGCTTGAAGACGCGAAAGCAGATTCCTTAGTACAGTAGGCGGCGATCATGGAGGTGGAGAAACACTAAACTAGACTGGCTAGATTAAATGACTTCAATAGAACGTGACCCAGTCTGCGGTATGACCGTTGACCCGAAAACAGCTAAGCATACCCATATCCATTCTGGTGAAGAGTATAATTTTTGCGCCAGTCGTTGCCGTGAAAAGTTCATGGAGGCGCCAGAAGATTTCATTGAAGCGCAAGATTTAGTCTGTGGTATGACTGTGTCTCGAAAAACCTCAGAACATATGGCAAAGCATGACGGAGCCCGTTTCTATTTCTGCTCCTCGAATTGCCTTGATAAATTTGAAACTAATCCAGACAACTACCTAGATGGCAACCAGACCACCGTCACGGCACCACCTGGTACTATCTACACCTGCCCAATGCATCCAGAGGTTGAGACCATAGGTCCAAGTGACTGCCCTCTCTGCGGGATGGCTTTAGAGCCAATGGGTTTGCCCGACCCAAATGCGGGCCCCAATCCAGAATTCATCGATTTCCGTCGGCGCTTCATTTTGGGAGCCGTGCTCACCATTCCTCTTTTTATGATTTCTATGGGGTCTATGATTGGTCTGCCTTTAAACAGCTGGCTTAATGCAGACATTGTTCCATGGGTTGAGCTTACTCTAGCAACTCCAGTGATCCTATGGTGTGGATGGCCCTTCCTTCTTCGGGGGGGGCGATCATTCATATCTATGAACCTCAACATGTTTAGTTTAATCGGCATCGGTGTGGCTGCTGCCTATGCCTTTAGCGTATTTGCAGTAATTGCACCGGGTCTGTTTCCTGCAGGTTTTAAAAGTCCAACTGGTCATGTTGGGGTTTATTTTGAGTCAGCGGCAGTAATTGTCGAGCTAGTGCTATTGGGCCAATTACTTGAGCTTGGTGCCCGCGATCGTACTGGATCCGCCATTAGGGCCCTGATGGGCCTGACACCCCAAACAGCCAATTTGATTGATACCGACGGTACCGAAAAAGAAATTCCACTTGATAAGGTTAAGGTAGGTGACCAACTACGCGTAAAACCTGGCGGAATGGTTCCAGTAGATGGTGTCGTGTTTGATGGTTGGTCAAGCGTTAATGAGAGCATGTTAACAGGCGAGCCAATCCCTGTTGAAAGAACGTCAGGTGATATTGTCAGGGCAGGAACAATTAATGGTTCTGGAACGTTCCTTATGAACGCTCAACGCGTCGGCTTAGAAACCGTTCTCTCTCAAATTATTACTTTAACAGTGGCTGCCCAAAGGTCACGTGCCCCAATTCAAAAAGTAGCAGATGCGGTGGCTGGGATATTCGTACCAATTGTGATTCTTGTGTCCATTATTTCGTTTTTAGCTTGGGCTAATTGGGGGCCAGAACCGCGTCTTTCATATGCTCTTGTATCTGCGTTAGCTGTTTTGATAATCGCATGTCCGTGTGCAATTGGATTGGCTACACCCATGTCAATCATGACAGCTACAGGACGAGGAGCACAGAGTGGAGTCCTTGTAAAGGATGCCGAAGCTTTGGAGCGATTCTCGAATATTGATACCTTGGTTGTGGATAAAACTGGCACTCTAACTGAGGGTAAGCCGGTAGTTACAAACATTTATCCAGCAAACGGCTTTAACCTGAAAGACATTATTTTCTTTGCCGCAAGTCTAGAGAACCAGTCCGAACACCCTTTGGCGGCCGCGATCACAGCTCGAGCAAAAGAACAAAACCTCCAACTCTCCAACCCCCAAGATTTTACGGCCCTGCCTGGAAGAGGGGTTATAGGCCGGGTTGAAGGTAGCCGTGTCGTCCTTGGTACGAAATCATTCTTGTCTGCCGAAGGCATCCCATTCTCAGAAAGCCTCGCTAACAATTATCAAAATAGCGTGCACAGTGAGGTAATGGTGGCTGTGGACGGAAAATTGGCTGGAATCATAGCCATCTCTGACCCGATAAAAGCATCCACACCAAGGGCAATCAGAGAGCTTCAGACCCTTGGCATAAGGGTGGTAATGGCAACAGGGGATAATATCAACGCTGCAACATCTATTGCGCGCCGTCTTGGTATTGATGAAGTCCATGCTGAACTTCTTCCAGAAGGAAAAATCCAACTAGTAAGTGAGCTAAAAACCCATGGGCTAAGAGTGGCAATGGCAGGCGATGGAATTAATGATGCGCCAGCTTTAGCTTCAGCGGATGTCGGTATCGCTATGGGTACAGGGGTAGATGTCGCGATTGAATCTGCAAGTATTACGCTTGCTGAAGGCGACTTAATGGGAGTGGTACGGGCGCGAAATCTAGCTATCGGAACAATGGCAAATATACGCCAAAACCTTTTCTTCGCGCTTTTTTACAATGCTGCTGGAGTCCCGATTGCAGCCGGAATTCTATACCCGTTTTTTGGGATTATGCTTTCACCGATGTTGGCAGCTGCAGCCATGAGCCTATCTTCGGTTTGTGTTATTACAAATGCCCTTAGGCTTCGTAAAATTAGGCTACAATAGTTTCCCTTGAGTTTCTCGTTGCGGCGAGCTTTCTGTCGCTTGCTTGCTCTTAACCTGGCCATCAATGGTAGCTCGGCGACGCTGACCTCCAGCAAACTGCAGTTCTACTTTTCGGCCAGGCGTAGCAGCAGAAGGTGACGTTATAACGTCGCTTCCATCACGAACTAAAACAAATCCTCGTGCAAGGGTATTTTCAGGTGAGTAGCTTTCGAGCAGCCCTGCCAATTTATCTAATTGAACCTGCCCATCATCTAGTTTCCGGGTTATCGCCCCCACCAACCGTCTTACTGGGTCTACGCGATCAAAATTATGGATCTTTGTTTTAATCGCTGAAGCCAATGCTTGCTGTAGCGCCTGAGACCTTGCTTCCAGCAATTCTTGTTTGGCATCGAGCTGTCTTTGTGGCTTAGGTAGGCCAGCAGCCAGAGCTGTGATGTGATCCTGTCGCCTATTTAGCCCTGATAGCAATGTAAATTTAAGTCGCTCTGTCCAATCATCTAACCGCTGAGAAACTGTATCCAATAATCTTGCTGGATCCGAAAGGCCCCGCGCAAGCCCCAAAATTTTTTCTGACCGATGGCTTAAACCTCGAGCGATACCATCATCGAGACGAATAGAGAGCCGGCCAGAGTTTGCCATTAGATCCGTTCGAACTGGTACAGCTAATTCTGCTGCTGCAGTTGGAGTTGGCGCTCTTTTATCGGCAGCATAGTCAATCAAAGTGGTATCTGTTTCGTGTCCAATAGCGGAGATTAGTGGGATAGAAGAACTCGCAGCCGCGCGCACAACGGCCTCCTCATTAAAAGCCCATAGATCTTCCAGGCTCCCGCCACCCCGAGCCACAATTAATACATCCGGCCTTGGAACTGATTGACCATGCGTGATCGAATTAAACCCTTGAATAGCAGTAACTATCTCCTCAGCTGCTCCCTCTCCTTGAACACGCACGGGCCACACAATGATACGTCTTGGGAAGCGATCGCGGACCCGATGTAAAATATCACGTATTACAGCTCCTGTCGGCGAAGTAACAATCCCAATCACATCTGGAAGAAACGGTAAAACCTTCTTTCGATCAGGACTAAAAAGTCCTTCGTCGGCCAATTTTTTGCGTCGGTCTTCTAAAATCTTCAAAAGAGCGCCCACGCCAGCAGGCTCCAATGCCTCTACCACTATCTGATAGACCGAACGCCCCTCATAAGTGGTGATCCGCCCTGTGGCTATAACTTCGAGGCCATCCTCTGGTTGGGTTGGAGATTTGCCAGCTTGCCCCCGCCACATGACGGCATCAATTACCGCCTTTTCATCCTTGAGCCGAAAATACCAGTGGCCAGAGGTGGCCCGCTTAGCACCAGAAATCTCTCCACGCACCCGAACATGCGCAAAGTCGCCTTCCAGCGTACGCTTGATCGAACGGGAGAGGTCGCTAACGGAAATAGTAGGATTGTTGCTAGTGACCTGAGTAGGTTCCATCAAGTCATCCAGAGGGTCGCGTTTCGTTTCCATGCAGCCAATGATAAGAAGAGATTGTCATAAGTCCAAGGAGCAGAAGCTTGCGCGTACTTGTCGTAGGATCCGGAGGTCGTGAACATGCATTGGTTTGGTCCATCGCTGCGTCACCACTTGCCACAGAAATTTATTGTGCACCAGGTAATGCTGGCATTGCCGAAGACGCTATATGCGTTCCTATACAAGCAACAGATGTTGATGGGCTAGTAAGCTTTGCCCAAAAAGAGAGAATAGACCTTGTAGTAATTGGGCCAGAGGCGGCGCTTGCAGCAGGGCTTGCTGACGCACTGGAAGCTGAAGGGCTATTAGCTTTTGGCCCATCCGCTAAAGCAACAGAAATCGAGAGCTCCAAAGGGTTCATGAAAGATCTTTGCGCTCGAATCGGCGTTCCCACGGCTGCATACAAGCGGTTTGATGACCGCGAAAAGGCTGCCGCTTATGTACGCGATGAGGGTGCCCCTATAGTAGTAAAAGCTGATGGCCTTGCGGCTGGAAAGGGCGTTGTCGTCGCTCAAACAGTCGAAGAAGCTCTGAAAGCAATAGATGCCTGCTTTGATGGTTCTTTCGGCGATGCGGGGGCTGAAGTCGTAATTGAAGAATGCTTAGTAGGCGATGAGGTTAGCTTTTTCGCTCTGGTAGATGGTCAAGACGCACTTCCTTTCTCCTCTGCTCAGGATCATAAGCGCGCCTTTGATGGCGATATTGGACCAAACACAGGTGGGATGGGAGCTTATTCTCCTGCCCCGATGATGACTGAGGAGATGACCGAGACCGTCATGTCAGAAATTATCCGTCCTGTAGTGGAAGCTATGAAAGATGATGGACGGCCTTTCAAGGGAATTCTCTTTGCGGGCCTTATGATGACTGACAGCGGACCAAAGGTCATAGAATTTAACGCTCGTTTTGGAGACCCGGAAACTCAGGCAATACTGCCTCGCCTGCGATCAGATTTCTTACCCGCTCTAGTTGTCGCTGCTGAAGGTGGTCTGAAGCACTTTGATTTACGCTGGAAAACAGAGAGTTGTTTAACTGTTGTCATGGCCGCCAAGGGATACCCTGGCAGCTACGAAAAAGGATCTATTATTCGTAATATTGAGGCAGCAAACGCAATTAAAGGCGTGACAGTCTTCCATGCTGGAACAGTGCAAGCAGACGATAATATTCTGAGCGCGGGCGGCCGAGTGCTGGCGGTTACTGGAGAGGGACAAGAACTGAAGGATGCTAGAGACCTGGCTTATTCAGGGATTGAATCCATTGATTGGCCAGAGGGCTTCTGGCGCAAAGACATAGGACACCGAGCTCTAAAGTAGTAAGCCCCAGATGTTCTCAGTAGAATATTATGCTCTGATGATTTTCGCTGCACGACCATCCAAGTTTCGATAAACCCCTCGCGAATCAACTATAAGTGGAATTTCAGCCGCTAAGAGCTCATAATCTATATCGTCATGATCTGTAATAATTACAGCGGCTTCAAATTTCCCCAGGCCCTCCATTGGAACAGAGGCCAATCCAGCTAACTCAGGGTACTGGCGGGTTAGACCAACTGAAGGTGTCCACGGATCATGATATTCAGCTTTCGCACCAGCTCGCCGCAGAAGCGACATTACTTCCAGCCCTGGGCTCTCTCGAAGATCGTTAACGTTTTTCTTATAGGCGATCCCAATCATAAGAACTGATGCGCCTTCTAGTTCTATTCCTGCGTGGAGTTTTAGGGCACGTTCAAGAGTCTCAACCACAATCTCTGGTTGTCTTGAATTGATTTCGCCAGCTAATTCTACAAAGCGGGCTTCGGTATCAAGCTGACGAGCGCGCCAGGCTAGATAAAACGGGTCTATTGGTATGCAGTGGCCGCCTAATCCAGGCCCAGGATAGAATGGCATATAACCAAAAGGTTTGGTTGCTGCAGCGTCTACGACCTCAAATATATCGACTCCCATCTTACCATATATATGCTTCAACTCGTTCACCAACGCGATATTCACGGCGCGAAATACGTTTTCTGTAATTTTGACTGCTTCAGCGGTTTCTAGACTAGAAACTTCTCTAATGCTGGGGGAAATAAGTCGGTAAACTGCATTTGCTGCCTCTTGGGATGCAGCATCAAATCCAGCCAGAACTTTAGGTATATCAGCGAGTGCAAAATTACTATTACCGGGGTCCTCTCGCTCTGGGGCATACGAAACTAAAATATCTCTGCCGGGCTCATGGCCAGCGGCTTCTAAAATAGGTAACACCGTTTCGCGCGTGGCGCCTGGATAGACCGTTGATTCAAGACTCAACAAAGACCCCTTTTTTAGATGTGGGGCTATTGCTCTTACAGTTGTCTCTACGAACTGCATGTCTGGGTTCCGCCCTGCTCCAAGGGGAGTTGGAACGGCAATCAATGTGGCGTCTGCAGATGCTACAGCAGCATGGTCAGTTGTTGCCACTAACCGATTAGAAGCAATAGCTGCCGCAACCCGCTTGGAGGGAGCGGTGGTAAGATAACTTTCTCCCTGGCTTAAAATTCTAATTTTTGATGGATCAACATCAACACCAATAACTTTTACCCCTGCATCAGCTAGTGCCAGTGCAAGAGGAAGCCCAACATAACCCAGCCCAATAACCGCTGCGGTTAAGGACCCATTTTCAGCCTTTTGAACGATACGCTTTACAGATTGCATAGCCTATAATGCTCCCGCCGCGGTTGACGTCAGCGCTCCATTAACCATTCTCTACTCCCTTGGTGTAATTGCGGAAACCCCAAAGAGAGGAGTGACCTCATGGCCTACTGGTTGTTCAAGAGTGAACCTGGCACTTGGTCCTGGGACGACCAAGTTAAAACTGAAATCGAAGGCTGGGATGGCGTGCGCAACCACCAAGCCTGTAACAATATGCGAGCGATGAAAAAAGGGGACCTTGGCTTCTTTTATCATTCTGTAAATGAACGCCAAATTGTAGGCATTGTAGAGGTTGTTAAGGAATTTCATTCTGACCCAACAGATGAAAGCGGTAAATTTGGAATGGTGGGCGTCAAAGCAGTGAAGCCTGTAAAGGTTCCAGTGACTTTACAACAGATCAAACAAGACGCACGTTTCGGGGAATTTGCTCTAATACGACAATCTCGTCTGTCTGTGGTGCCTGTATCGCCTGAACATTGGGCCTGGCTTTGCGAAATGGCTGGGATAAAAGCATGACAACAACCGCCTTGATAGAACTTGCCAACGTTCCTGAAAACGATGCCAGAGGTGTGACAATCAAAGATGGTGCCAGGGTACGTAAATTTATCGTCCTACGTTGGCAAAATGAGACAATTGTATACCGTAATCGATGCCCCCATGCAGGCACTCCACTAGACTGGGTTCCAGATCGCTTTTTTGATCGCGGAAAACAAAATCTTTTTTGCACAAGCCATGGTGCTAGCTTCGAGCCAGATACCGGCCTGTGTATCGATGGGCCATGTTTGGGTGATTCTCTGGAAAAATGCGCCTTTGAAGTGCGTGACGGCATAGTCACCCTGACGGAGGCGCTTTGAGCAGTATAAAAAGGGACCGCGCAAATATAGCACGGTCCCACATGCACTCTGGCATTCTGTTCCAAAAGTTAATTAACGGTTTCCGCTTCAATCGTTTTTGGAGGACTTGAAGTAGAAATATTAATCTGGCGGGCCTTCTTAGCCTCTGGCACACGCCGCTCCAGGTCAACGTGTAGAAGACCTCTTTCGAGCCGGGCACCAATCACTTCAACATGATCGGCTAATCTCCACGCGCGCCGAAAAGATCGGGATGCAATACCTCTGTGTAGAAAAACCCGCTTTTCGTCTTGAGTCTGTCCAATGCCCCCAGAAATGGCGAGCTGATCTTCTTTTACTTCAATCGATAAATCGGATTCCGCAAATCCTGCTACGGCCAGAGTTATCTGGTAGCCGTCATCACGAGTTTTCTCAATATTGTAAGGTGGGTAACTACTATCGTCTGCGCGATCCATGCTTTCAAACATGTTGAAAAGCCGGTCAAATCCAACGGCACTGCGATAAAGTGGTGCAAAATCAATAGAACGCATAACACATCCTCCTTAAAAGCGATGTTTAAAATTGTACAAATGCCCATTTGGGCCAGTTGATGCCGCAAAGGCTCCCCTTTTGGGCAAACCCTGCTAGCGATTGGCATATAGTGATCGATTAGCGCCGTTCAAGTAGATTAATGGCATTGACCAATTATAAACTACGATACATTGTAGATATGAGCCGACTGGGGCGCCTCGAGACCTAATTCTTGTGGCTGAGAAGAACCCGTCGAACCTGCTCTGGGTCATGCCAGCGAAGGGAGAACGGCCGTGAAACGCGCCTTTTTTGCTATTTTGACGTTTTTTCTCAGTTTATTAGGCTTCACCGGACCCGCAGTGTCCGAAGAAGTTTATGTGCCTGTACTGGCTCCAATCACAGGCTTTTTAGCGCTGGAGGGTGGAGCGCAGCGCAACGGAGCTGTTTTAGCAGCTGAGCATGCTAGCACACGACACGGCATAAAATTTGTTGCAGATGTTCAAGATACAACCACTGCGCCAGACGTGGCAGTAAGTGCGTTTCGAAGAGCACTTAAAGGTAACAAGCCCACCGCGATATTAGGACCAATATTGGGTTCCCAAATGCTGGCATTATTGCCGCTTGCGGATAGGGAAGAATTGCCAATCCTAACTATATCGGGAACCGCGAAGCTTACAGAAATGGGAAGCGCAAACGTATTTCGCTTTTTCCCTGGAGACAGCGTGGTAAAAGCCGCTCATGCCCTTTATGCCATTGATCAAGTAGGTATGAAACGCCCTGCAATTTTGTACCAGACAACCGCATACGGACAAAGCGGACGCACAGTACTTAAAGAAAATTTAAAAAATCTAGGCGTTGCTCCAGTTTATGAAGAGGGCTTGTCTCCTGCAGCCAAAGACCTTTCAGCAGCTTTAATGAAGGCGGCAGCTGCCGGTGCAGATGGCTTTCTTTTACATTTACATGCGGGCCCAACAGCGCTTGCAATTCGACAAGCAAAAGAACTGGGCCTCGATCTTCCGATTGTAGCCGGTTCCGCAATGCATCAACCTACGACTGCTGCTTTGCTAGAACCATCAATGCTAAAGGGGGTTTGTGCTGAATCAGGTTCGGCCCCTGCCGCAGAAACAAAGGGTGCCGCTAAAGTTTTTGCTGACGCGTACCGCGCCCGTTTTGATACTGAACCCGATGCGTTCGCACTCGCAGAATATGATGCCGTAGGTATGTTCGCAGAGGGCGTAGCCGCTGGCGCCAAATCACCGGAAAGCATGCGTAGTTGGCTTAGTAAAAACTCTTACAACGGTGCGGCCATGAACTATTCCAGCGATGGAAAAGGAGATATGGCTCATTCGGCGATCATCGTTTGCTATGATGGCGCATCACGCGATGCAAAGGTAGTTCGTCGATACAAAGACGGGGCTTGGGTGGATTGAGCCAATGTTTAGCCCTGAAATGTAGGGCTCTCAAAAAATAAGGCTTTAGCTTGGACGCACTTTCTTTTCAGCTTCTTTTTAATGGACTTGTTCTAGGAGCTGGGTATGGCGTCTTGGGGCTCGGTTTTGCACTAACGCTTAGGGCTGCCGGTGCAGTTAATTTTGCTCATGGGGATGTTGCCGCAGTAGCAGCCTATGGTGGGGTAACTGCAGTATTATTTGGGGCGACCGGGGTCCTTGCTGTTGGGGTGGCAACACTTGTAGGTGGAGCTTTAGGGCTTGTAGTGGCCGCTATTGCATGGGCACCTCTCCGTCAGCGCCCAGTAGAATCTACTTTCATAGCTGCCATCGCTTTAGGAATAGTGGCACAAAATAGTTTAACTGTTGGTTTTGGCGGTGCGCCTCGAGCTTTGCCGGCTATTTTGAGTGGTGGATGGCGCCTTGATGGGCTTTATTTATCTGCCCACGGCATAATCTCTTTAGGAATGGCAATATTTGCCTTTACGTTTACAGCACTCTTGCTACTTAAAAGTCGATTTGGAATGCGGCTTCGCGCTGCCGCAGAGGATCCAGAAATAGCTGCTGCCCATGGGCTTCCTGTTATAAAGCTAGCAATATTTGCCTTCGTTTTTGCTGGAATTCTATCGGGATTGGCCGGAGCCATCTTATCCACCCAACATTATGTCACTCCTGCTGTTGGAGCTATTTACATTCTCAAGGCTTACATCGCTGCAACGGCCGCAGGATGGGGCCGAATCTTTCCAACTGCATTAATTGCAGTTGCTATTGCGCTATTTGAAACTATCGGAGCGGCGCTGTTCTCTCACGCTGTAGCAGAAGGTGTTCTTTATCTAGCTTTCCTAACACTGCTAGTTTTCCGACCAGAAGGTTTAGCTGGAGACGTCAGAGGACGCCGCGTATGAGTCCATATGACCTGCATTTGCTTACATTAGCATTAGCTTTGGCAGCTGGTGCCATAGGTTGGCAAATTATATTTGGCCTTGCAGG
>Ga0255777_10001171_pt1 | contig 25020 bp, 15 predicted proteins | sample 101ome_15_FD_179975 | JGI IMG/M metagenome (GOLD analysis project Ga0255777, IMG submission 179975) | Coastal salt marsh microbial communities from the Groves Creek Marsh, Skidaway Island, Georgia - 101402AT metaG (version 2) | ecosystem: Environmental > Aquatic > Marine > Intertidal zone >... | reverse complement strand
ACGACAAGGAACGAGCGGAACACCGCATGCTCGTGGATTTGATGCGGCACGATTTGGGGACGGTGTGCAAGGTGGGCAGCGTTCATGTCGCCCGTTTCGACGTTGAAGCGTACGCCAACGTTCAGCACCTCGTCAGCCATGTCGAAGGTGAATTCAGCCAAGGGCGCGACGGCATCGATGCCTTGCAAGCCGTCTTTCCCGGAGGCTCCATCACCGGTTGCCCCCGCACCGTGGTGTGTGCAGCCATCGATGAGTTGGAACAACGGCCGCGCTCGTTCTGGACCGGTTCCGCAGGTTGGGTGGACGTCCACACGGGCCACAGCACGTGGAACATCCTGATCCGAACGCTGGAAGCCCATCGCACGGGCAAGCGCTGGACCGGACATGTTGGCGCTGGCGGTGGCATCACCATCGGCTCCGTACCCGATTCAGAAGTGACTGAAAGCGAATGGAAAGCCGAAGCCTTGCTCGGTGCGGCGGGTTGGATTCAGAACGGTGTTGACCGGCTTCCCCGACAACCGCTGAGGGTCCACCCGGTGGATCACCCCCCCGAACGGCTCGTGTTGAACGGCTCCACCGGTCGAGTCGTGCCGTTCGCCGAGGCATTGCTCAATCGTGTCGCCAATGCTGTCATGTTCGTGGACAACCTTGACTCCTTCAGCAACAACATCGTTCATGCCATTGCCGCCTTGGGCCACGATGTGGTCGTGGTCCACGGCCGTTCCAGGTCCATGGACGACCTCCATGAACCGGCAGTCCTGTTCGACGTGCTTGACCGGCTGGAACCCTCTCACATCGTGCTGGGGCCAGGACCAGGGCATCCGTCCGAAGCCGACCTAACGATGGCCATCGCTCATCACGCCGTAGCGGAACAGGTGATGTGCCCCGTGTTGGGGATTTGTTTGGGTCATCAGGCCCTGGGGTTGGCCAGCGGTATGCGGGTGGAGCGATCACCCTCAGGGCCCGTTCACGGGATTCCGGTCAAGGTGAAGCACGATGGCACCGGTCTGTTCGCCGAATCGGATGCAACGATGGTGCACACGCGGTACAATTCACTGACCGTCGTGCCCCAGCACGACGACCATCCGCTGTTGGTCAATGCCGTGCAAGACGCCACATCGTTGGTGATGGGGCTCACGCATCGCAACGGATTGGTGCACGGTGTTCAGTTCCATCCCGAATCCGTCGGCTCGCCGGGCGGTGTTCAACTCCTGGACCAATTTCTATCGTATGCATCGGATGGTTGAAAAATCTCATCACAGTGGCCAACCATGAGGAAGGGCCATGCCAACCTGTCGACACTGTGGAAGCACCTACCCTCGCGAGTTTTTCATCCACGGCAACGGCCCGAAAACGCAAGTTTGCGTTCGGTGCGGCGTGGACCACGGATTGGTCACCCAAGATGAAGTCCCCGTGCTCTTTGACAAAAACACGTCCAGCGCCCGGTTTTCAACCGTCGCCCGACGCTACAGCATCTTCCTGTACATCCCGTTCCTCTGGACGCTTTGGGGAATGTTCCTTTCAGATGTGGAGCCCTGGGGCCTGTTTTTCCTCGGCCTTTTGTTGCTGTTGACCCTGCTCGCACCCGTCCTGTTCCTTTACCGAGGCGGTCGATTTTCCGGCCAGATGGCTCGGCTCACACCGGCTTACGATCGACCCAAAGGCCACTGATCACGATTTGGCGTGGATTTTGAGCACATCGCCGTCCTGCAGGACGTGATCGGCCCCGACCACGCGTTTGGTCCGACCGTCCACCCCACGGATGAAACCGTCGCCCAAGTCGCTGTGAACCCGATACGCCAGCGGTTTCGCCTGCGTCCCAGCGGGGACCACCAACGCATCGGGGAGGACCCGCCCATCCCCGTCCACCCAGCGCTGTTCGTCCTGCACCGGGTAGACCACCACGCGTTCGAGCATGTCGAACAGGACGTGGTCGAACAGCGGTGCCAAGCCGGTCCCGTTGAGCCGGTTCAGACGAGCGCCCATGTGTGCCAACGCCTTGGTCTGGGCCTCGTTCAAACGGTCCAATGAGGGGACCTCAAACCGAGCATCGCCCGGTCGATAGTGGATGAGGCCGGCTTCGTTGGCCCTGTTCAACGCCAACTCAACGTCCGCCATGCACGGATGAAGTCGATGCCCGTCAAGCAGGGGGGCAGAGCCCTCAGGCGCCACGTCCCATTTGTTGGCAGCGTAGGCGACCGGGAACAGGCTCGCACGCACGTGATGACCCAACACACGCAGCGTCCCCTCGTCCCAATCCCATGGTTGAGCCTCGGTCGGATGCACCTCCTTGAACGCAGAAAAAGCACCGGACACCAACGCTGGCGTGGCGCCCAGCCCACTCAGTTTTTCATGGATGAAGGAAAGAAGCCCCTTTTCACCCTCGGCCTGCACACGGCGAACACCGCGTTGCCAGCCCTCCGTGAGCAGGTTGCCCACCCAAGCATCCAATTCGGTTTGCAAAAAATCGATTTCTTCCCGCATGCGTTGTTGAGCCACCTCCAAGGAGGTTCCCGTCCCGTGAAACTGGCCCTCGATGTCCGTGGTGCCGGCGGCGTCCACGACGTGAATGAGCACGTCGCAGTTGGCCAGATCGGCGAGGAACGCATTGCCTCGGCCCTTGCCTTCGCTCGCACCGGGCACCAATCCCGCCACGTCGATGAGCGCCACAGGGACCCTTCGACGATGCCCGATGCACGAGCCCGTTCGGGGTTCGCACAGACTGCCCTCGCGCGGGTCGTCCTCCGAAGCGGGCGCTAGGCGACCGTCCGCTTCGAGGCGATGCCGAAGGTCGCGGCACGGGCAGTCCAGACGAGCTTCAACGAACGCTACGCCCACGTTGGGGTCAATGGTGCAGAACGGATAATTGGCGATGTCGACGGCCGCCATCGTCGTTGCGGCAAACAGCGTGGATTTACCGACATTGGGTTTGCCAACCAGCCCGATGCGCATCAGGACCACGTCCGAGCGGCATCACTCTTCTTCTTGTGGCGTGATGTTGTGATCGCGCTTGATTCGGGCGATGGCGATGTCCAGTTCAGGCAGGTTCAACTGGCCGTCACCGTCCAAATCCATGCCGGCGACCAAAGCTTCCGCGTCCATGGCCGTGAGTTCCTTGATGTCGGATTTCACCAGCGCTGAGAGGAATTCGTCGCTGTCCACGCGACCGGAGTGGTCGATGTCCATGGCCATGAACAGGTCCATGACGCTTTGACCCGAGTTCACGAGGTACTGAACAAAGGACACCAGGGCGTCGTTGGCCTTGACAGGGAATTCCTTCACCTCATCGTTGTGCAGGGCGGCGTCCACAGCGATGACGGTCGAACCACCAACCTTCTCCGTGGTCTCACTGACCACCAATTCGGTATCCACGCCAACGCCACGCCCGATGAGGTTGCGGATGGTGGTGGTGGACCCGGCGGTGAGCGTGTACGACGACATGGCTCGAGCCGAGGTGATGTCCATGCTCTTCTTGGCTGGAGCGATGCCCGTGCGAATGACGGTCATGGAAGCGAGGATGGCCCCGATCCCGACGAGATAGAACAAGGCTGAGCCGGTGAGGTAGAAGCCACCGTCGGCGGACACGGCGTCCTCAACGCCGCTGTTCAAGACGGCGTTCTTGGTGAAGTCGCCGATGAGGTAAGCCACGGTGGAACTGACGCCCCCCACGGCAACGAACCACGTCGAAAGGCTGGACGTGTTGGCCAGCGGCTTGCCGACGGCGAGCGGGTAGTTGGCGTAAACGCCCCCGAGGGTAAGCAGACCGCCCACCGTAAACAGCAAGCCCATGTTGACCGTGTGCGCCATCGAACCGAGCTCGCCGGTGCCCACGAAGGCATCCATGCCGGTGAAGTAGGTCCCGACGACAAAGAACGGAAGCAACAAAAACGCAAAGAGGCCGGCGATGGCCCCTGGGTGTTCAACCACCGAGGCCAGCCCTTTCATGCCCGTCATCACGATGTTCACTGAACCTGCGAGCACGGGAAGGATGCCGAGGGTGACGAGAATGGCTGCCAAGTTCGTCATGAAACCGGAGGCGTCCACCGAGGTCAGCGAGAGCGCTGGAACGGTCAAAAACAGGAAGAACATGCTGGCTGAGCGAAGGGTGCCGGACCAAATGGGCACCTGAGCCGCCATGGGAACCACGTGGTAGCCCACGGCGAACATCAACGCCAGTGGCACCCACCCGGTGGCGACCCGCTCGCCGAACCAGGCGACCTGATCGGCATCCGCAAGTTCCCCGAAGAACATGGCCATCATGGCCATGATGTGCACGAGAACGCCCATGATAAGGAACCATGAGGAGGTGGAGAGGTCCTCTTGACCCCGCGTCGAGGCGGTCAACAGCACGTTGATCAGCACGGGGATGAACAGCAAGCCCAACACCAACGTCTCGAGACTCAGCAAGATCGTCCGGAAGGGATTGGCCCCGGTATCGATGTCGGCAAACCCGAGGATGGCGGGCAGCAAAAACTGCGCCGCCAGAACGGCGGACAACAACACGGCCACCAACGAAGCGTTGGCTTCACTGGCGAGGCGACCGTCCCCGTTGCGGGCAACGGCCACCATGGAGGCGCCAACCAACCCGAACAGAAGAGCCATGCGCAGCACGTTGCCGGTGGCGTCGCGCAGCGCCGAGCCATCCTCATAGGACCAGCCGACGCTGGCCAACGAGTCGAGGGCGCTCGGGTCGTATCGGTGCCATCCATCAAGGAAGCCGAGGATCCCGGCCAGCGTCAACCACACCATGCCGAAATTCATCCACGTACGCGCCCCGCTGCCGGCGCGGTCGTCAAACACGTCGACCAGACCGGGGGGGTTCTTCTTCAAGACGAACAAACCGATTTGGCGCAGAGCACCGCCCACCGACCCAACGCCGTTTTCCACGGCACGGGACATGAGGTAGACCGACCCAATGAACAAGGCTGCGAGAATCAGAATCGTTTCCATCATGACACCTCCTTACTCTGCGAGCACCTCACCCACCAAGGTGGCCACGATGGCACCGACGCCGACGAGGAAGCCGATGAGGTAGTACCAGATGCCGCCCGTGCCAAGGTTCTCAACGAGTGGCACGAGGTCACCCAAGACCGGGAGGTTGTCCCACCCGAACACGTTTGAAAACAAGGAATAGAGACCAAAAATGCCGATGAACAGCAGGGACAGCACCACCCTGCTGGTGGTGGGTTCACCGGTTCCAACCATCGTATCGGGAAGCGCAGAAGATTTCGACATGCCAACACCAACAGATGCCCCATAGGGGCAATCTTGGCCACTTGCGGGGCGGTGATAAAGATTCACCACCGACATGGACGAGAAACGCCCACTGAGTGGTCATTATGGGGCGCGTAAGATATCAAGTGATGAACCGCGTCGGGGTTTCGACGTGCCCAACGGGACCGGCAGCGTCCGGTCACGCTGAAGTTCCGCCTGCCATGTGCGTTCACAATCGCATGAAAGTCCCTCAAATTCCATCAGGTCAGCGGAAACGGCGTAGCGTTCGATGGCCGCCACAACTTCTGCATCGCAAGCACCGCAATTGTGCGAACCGCGAATTTTACCTCCGGCCGTCGGATGAACGATCAGACGGGTTCGTGCACCGTTGTTGGTGTGAATCAGCGCGTGACTCGAGCGAATCATGGCCACCAAAGACCACAACCAAGGCGGACGATACTCCTGATGGCGGTGAAGGCGGTCAATGACCGTCCCGCGCTGAATGTTCATGGGGTTCACCGAGATTTCATCGGACCGATCGGCCACGGCGTCAATCCACTTCACGCAGTGATCCAACGCATCGGCCTCCGACATGAAGGGGGGCTTGAACATGAGGTAGGTTTTGACCCTGAGGTCAAATGCGTTGAGCTGGTCCACGGCCCGTTCCCACGAGGAGGTGGTGAACCCTTTGTTCACGTGAAAACGGAGAACTTCGTCGTCGTACGCCTCCAAGCCAATGGCCACCGTGAAGTTGGGGTTGATGTCGGTGGCCCATGCCAACTTGGCTTCCGTCAGCTGCTCGCAGCGGCTCTCCACGACCAATTCCTTCCCCAAACGAGCACAATCCCCCAGCACCGTGGCCTGGAAATCGACGGGAATTTCTCGGTCCTCAAGCAGACTGCCCGATGTGTACACCTTCACCATGTCGTGCCCCTCAAACCCATCGAACTTGTCGAGGGCATGGCGCCACTGGGCATGCAAATCATCGCTTGTGACGTCGTCACGGGTGTCGTTGAAGTAACCACAGAAGGTGCAGCCGGAGGACCACCACCAGTGGCACCCCTTCGTACGCAGGATCACGGTCACGGCCGAGCAAGGTTCACCGTCCCAACGAACTTCTGGCGTGGAATACACGGTAGCGGGTTCAGACGCATCCCAAGATTGCTGCTTCGCCACCGCCCATGGCGTGTTCGCTGGCGCCTTGACGAGATCGTGGATGCGGAGGCCTTGTCCTCCGCTTCCCAGCAACCGGTCCTTGGCGTTGAGCGTCATCTTCAATCGTCCTGTGCGTCGGCGTGGAGGGTTTCAAATCACCGCCGGAGGTGTGGCCAAGGCGGCTTCAAAGAAATTCACCATTTTGTTACGGTAGGTCTCGGGTTGGGTCAGCATCAACGTCACGTGGGAGAGCACACCGGATTCGTTGCGGTCGTTGTGGGCCACAGCGGACGATTCAAACCAACATTCGACCGACCCGTTGGCTCCCGCATGCGCGCTGGCAGCGTCGCACATGGCCTGTCCATGGTGGATGTTGATGCGCACATCTTCCAAGCTTTGCGTGATGAACACGGACCGGTCGCCTGTTCGCTTCATGGCTTCAATGGGCTCCCGTTTGACCAAATCATCGCCTGAGGAGACCTTGCCCGCAAACACGGCGGCGTCCTTGAGGAACGGCGGGAACCCCGCAAACGCCAGCTCTTCTTCGATGATCGACCCCATGGAGGAAAACGGCGACTCAAGGAACACGGCTTGGAGGCCGGATTCCTCCCCAAAGGCGATGGCCGCAGTGCCGGCTCCCATGGACACGCCAAGCACACCGATGCGCTCGGGCGAGGCGTTGCGTTCATCCTGGAGCCATTGCCACACGGCGAGAAGATCTCGGTATTCACGCTGGCCGGCGGAGACCAAGCCGTCCTCCACCGTGCTGTCACCGTGGTCGCGCATGTCAAACAGCACCACGTTGAACCCCGCTTGATGCAACCACGCCGCCGGGATCAGCACCTCATGATTGGCTTTGCAGGAACGGATACCGTGAACAAGGATGACCCAAGGTTGGGAAGCGTTGTGCTCCATGACCCAACCAGCGAGGTCGATGGCTTCGCCGGGAACCCCAACGGTGACATTCTCCCAGGAGGTGAACCACAACCCCTCGAGGTTGGCAGCAAGGGTTTCGTTCTTCTGATGCGTGACGTTGCTCACGTCCTCATGCCAGAGTTCCACACTGAACGCATCCGGTGAATTGCGTTCAGCATGACCGGAACATGCCGGGTTGGATGCCGCAGCCTGCGTGTACACCAAGTTGCCGGCTTGATAGTACACCAATGGTGAGCCGATAACCATCAGGAGCAAGACGGCAGGAAGGGTCCGTTTCCACATGGTCACTCATCCCCTCCCGGTTGGACCGAACGGAAAAGCGTTGTTCGGCCGGCAAAGACCTGCTGGCCCTTTGGATGTTCAGGGTGGTTGTCCGATGCTGCCGCAAGACCAGCAGGGCCGTAGTGAATCGCCGGAACGCGCACGTCGACCCTTGAACCCAGCCGAATTATGCCGATGCGTTGACCCCGGCGAACGGGTTCGTCGAGGTACAGGTAGGGCACGATGCTTCGGGCAAGGGCGCCAGCGATCTGCGTGACCTCAATCCGAACACCGTCCTTCAGCATGAACACCGCGCGCACGCGTTCGTTCCATTCGCTTTCCTTCCGCATCGCTGGACGGAATGGACCGCGACGCCGCCCTTTGCCTCGCCGAAGTTCCAGTCGCTCGAGGCGGCCGGCTTCGGGAGCACGGTTCACGTGAACGTCCAACGGCGACATGAACACCGCCGCCCGCCACACATCCGTGGGATGCTCCTCGCCTGTGGGAACAGGTTCGAACCGCTGTTCGGTCGAGAAGGTCAACGGATGGTCGAGGGGTTGGGGCCACCAATCGCCCGTGAACGGGTCAACCTCAACCGAGCCGGAGGCCATCTCGGATTCACTGGGCCGGCGTCCGATGGCACGCTCACGGACCACGAACATGAGGCGCCCATCCGCAGGGGAAAGCAGGATTCCGTTGGTTTTTGGAATCGGTCGGTCGGGGTCGCGCCAGAAATACGCCACGAAGGTGGCCATCATCAAACACAACATGCCGATGAGCGGAACAATCCCCGCCACGGGGTCAATGACGGCTCCCACCAGTAAAGCCGAGACGCCCATGATGGTCAGCATCATCACGTGAACTTGGCCACCCGGGGCCAACAGACCCATCGGTGCTCACCTAGGCGTCGGAGGACCATGGGTCGGATTCATCGCCCCATGAAGCAGGGGCTTCTTCGCCGACGGTGCCTTCGGTGTCCTCCGATTCACCGTCCGGGGACGCATCGTCCGAGGGCGCTTCCTCAACGGAGGGTTCATCCTCGGCGGCAGCATCATCCGGAGCCTCGGTCGTTGCCTCAACGGCTGGTTCTGAGGTCGCTGGCTCGGCGTCCTCATCCTGAGCTTCTTGGGAGCGTGCTTCCACCATTTCCTCCAGGCGTTCAGCGAACACGCGCGTCATGTGCTGCGATTTTCGTTCGGTCTCAACGGCGCGCTCGATCATGTCGTAGCGTTCCTTGATGGCCTTGTTCAAGTCCTCGAAGATTTGCATGTGATCGACGTACCAATCGTCTCGTGCCTTCATCTCCGTGACGGCCATGCGAAGGTCGTTGTCCAGTTCCTCGGCAATGCCGAAGACCTTCCCCAAGCGGTCCTTTTCACGGGAGTACTTCTCCTCCATCTTGTCCAGTTCGGGTTCCAGGTGTTCAACGCGCTTGGAGGCTTTGGTGGCTCGCATCTCCAACTCTCGAACGCGAACGTCCTTCTCCGCGATGATGGATTCCAAGGATTCCTTTTCGATTTCTCGATCGATGATCTCTTTCTCGAGCACCTCGATTTCAGCGCGAGCGTCCACCAGTTCTTTCTCCTGGGTTTCATAGGCAGCGAACAATTTCTGCAGGCGATCGGTTACGGTCGCCAACGCCTCTTCGAGTTGCTTGATGCGCACATCCGGCGTGAGGGTCCCTTCCGTCATTGAATCACCTGAGCCCAAGGCTCCGCTTCTCGCGAGTGGTTCCCTCCCTATCAAGCCGACGCTTGACTGGACCGGATGGCGGCTCAACACGGTGCTTCATCGGAGGTCGTCGGTGGCCTTGACCAGTTCCCTGGCGATGCTGACCTCCCCCATCGAATGGCCAGCATCGGGCACCATTACCAACCGGCTGTCAGGGAGCGCTTGATGGAGTTCCCAGGCGCTGCGTGGCGGGCAGACCACATCGTAACGACCCTGCACGATGACCGTCGGGATGTCCGCCAACCGTTCCGCTCGGTTGAGGATGTAAGCTTCCTCAACGAAAATGGCGTTGATGAAGTAGTGGCATTCTATCCGAGCAAAGGCGACGGCGAAATCAAGGTCTTCGGCTTTGTCGAGGTAAGTCGGGTCAGGAAACAAACGGCTCGTGGCCATTTCCCAGCGTGTCCATTCCTTCGCTGCTGCTCGACGAACCTCCACGTCCTCGCTGGTGAGACGGCGGTAATACGCCGTGATCAGGTCGCCCTGTTCTTCAGGCGGGATGTGGTTGCGGTACGGCGCAAACGCATCGGGGAAGATGTGGCTTGCACCGTCTTGATAGAACCAGTGGAGTTCGCTCTTCCTGCACATGAAAATGCCGCGAAGCACCAGCGAGCGAACGCGCTCGGGGTGGTGAAGGGCATACATCATGGAAAGGGTGGAGCCCCACGACCCGCCGAACACATGCCAGGTCTCGATGCCAAGGTGGGTGCGGAGTGTTTCGATGTCCTCCACCAAACGATGCGTTGTGTTGTCCGTCAACTCGGCGTGAGGCGTTGATGCGCCGCAGCCTCGCTGATCGAATTGGATGATGTTGAACGCTGCAGGATCGAAATACCGACGGTACGATGGCTGAGCGCCCCCGCCCGGACCTCCGTGAAGCACCACAACGGGAACGCCATCGGGGTTGCCGCTCGCCTCCCAAGCCACGGTGTGGAGCTCGCTGACCACCAATCGACCGGTCGTGTAGGGTTCGTGCGGCGCATAAAGAACATCGTCCAAGGTGGTGGTCATGTCAAGCATGAGCGGAGGCGTGCGCTGAGCCACCATGTGCCTTTCCCATCCACACGTTGATGGAGAACCTGCGCTTGGGCCAACCATGGCACAACGTGCAGCGACCGATTTGTTCAGCGATTGGGCGGCATCAGGCCGGGACGAGGGCATGGAAAAAGGCCACGCGGCCAGCGTCGAAGCGATGTTGGAAGCGGTTCTTCCCAAGCTCAACTCGGAATTCACGGCCATCGATGTTGGGTGCGGAAACGGTTGGGTCGTGCGGCGACTCAACGCCCTTGATGCATGCAAGCATGCCTCGGGGGTCGACGGGGCCAAGACAATGATCGACAAAGCCCACACGCTCGACCCCGAAGGCGATTACACACTGGCGATGCTCCCCGAATGGCGCCCTGAAGCACCCGTTGACCTGGTGCACACCATGGAAGTCCTGTACTACCTTGAGGATCCCATGGGCTTCCTCGAAACGCTTCGCGAAGCTTGGCTGAACGACGGTGGTTGGGCGGTGATCGGTGTGGACCACTACGCAGAAAACGAAGCGTGTCACGATTGGTCAAGTTCGCTCAACGTTCACATGGCCATGCACAGCATGGATGCCTGGGCCGAAGGCATGAACAAAGCGGGCTTCCGCCATGTCAAGGCGTTCCAAACCGGTGCAAAGGACGGTTGGGCAGGCACGCTCGTTCTCATGGGTCAGAAGTGAACGGACCCACACCCAGCGGCTCGCCCTCCGGCCCGCAGCGACGGACATGCCCTCGATGGTAGGGGCACGATTCACACGCTCCGGCGGCCATGGGCAAGCGGTGCGGCGCTTCCGTGGCGGCGTTGAGGTGCACATGGGCGCGCCAAACCAAGTGGGCATCGAGGTCGGATTTGGCACGCTCAAACTGGGCGTCGTCAAGCGCCACCGTCCGGCCGTTGGCGCCGACCAGGACCGCCGGTGGAAGGACGGTGCGTCGCTGCGCCTCGGGCTTGTTTCGTTCCATGGCCTCCAACGCCAACGAGTAAAGCGATAGTTGCAAGCGGTGCTTCATCAGCAGGTCGGCTTCCGCCTCGTTCTGAGGGGACAGATCAACGGTTTCTGGACCGCAGGCTTGCAACGGGTGACCGGCGGCGGGTGTTGAAGGGTTGAAGCCGCCCAAACAACCGGTTGTCTTCAGGTCGACCACGCGGAGGTAACCCGGTCCGGAACCGTCGGTCAATGCCAGCACCAGGTCGGCACGACCGCTGAAGTCCATCGTCACCGATGTGACGTGCAGCGGGGAGGTGAACGCTGCTGTGTTGCGATGCTCAACCGGCAACCCGTGGCGATGGAAAAACGGCAATTCTGTGCGAACGGCTTCGACCCTGAGCCCGTCCATGGTTTCCCCGTTGAGCATGCGACCGAGTCGCCCGCGTTGGACCAAGGATGACAGGTGGGTCAGCCGGGCGCGCCATGTTGCTTCGTCGGACCCTTCTGCCTGCTTCGTTCCGAAGCCGAATTCGTGCATGACTTCACCAAGCGCCTCATCGTCGGTCAGGCGGTCCTCGCCAGCGTGCAACCAGTCTTGGGACAAGGGCGAGGACGTGGCGTGGATGGAACACGGGTTTCTCAAGCCGATTTCGAGCAAGCGGTGCATCATGAGACCAAACGTGGTCGCCTCGGGCCAGCCTCGCTGGTGGGCCGGGGGGCGGGGTCGTCCAGGCAACCACAGCGGTTCCGTTGGCCAACCTTTGACGTGTTCAAGCCAATAGCGACGTGGACATGTTGACGTGGTGTCCAAGTGGTGAGCTGCACCTTTCATCACCGCCACCGTCGGGGGAGGAGAGCGTGGACCCGCTGGTTCGGACGGTGCAGTGGACGCAAGCCGTGCAGCGAGTTCGCGCAACTGGGCTTGGGGCGAGGAAGGGGTGGGCTGGATGAAGCACGCTGGGTGGTGGTAAACACGGAGGCCTTGAACGCCGGTTGGACCAAGCGCGGCGGTGGAGAGCATGGAGGCAGGGTTGAACGCGACCGTCTCGCGCCTGGGCGATAACGGCGGCAACTCATCCGCCTCCAATGCTTCTGTTTCAACGAGCAACGGATGAGCGGTGTTGGCCAGCCAGGCTGCGCGACGGAGCCCTTGCATCAACATGGAGCCCATCGTTCGAGGGTCCGGCTTGACGTTCACCGCCAGGCGCCCATTGGTCTCGTCCCACTCACTGCGATCACCTGGCGCCCCTGAAACCACAAGACGGTCCTTCACTCGTGTCAATGCGACGTAGAATTTCCGTCGCAACTCCGCTTTGTCTTGGGCTTTGTTCATCTCGCTGGCGAACGCCCAAAGCCCGTCTTGAGGCCGCTGGGCGCCCAACCACGGTTGGACTCGCCCGGCCACCGCCTGTGGGGTCACGAGCACGTTGTCCTGGATGGAGACCGTAGCATCGGCTTTGCCCGCCGTGAACAGCCCCGTCACCACCACCACGGGCGATTGAAGGCCTTTGGACCCGTGAATGGTCATGATTTGGAGCGCTTCCGTTGCCGCCGGGCTGATGGCTTTCGGCCCCTGTTGACCCAATTGCCTCAACCCTGCCATGTTGGCTTGGACCGCACCCACGTCGTGACCGTGCTGTGCACCGATGTCATGGAGCATGGCGTACCACGCTTCAGCGAACTGCCGATCGGCATCGCCGGGGTAAGCAGCCAGCAAATCCGAGTGGTCAAGCACGTCCTCAAACACCTCGTAGAGGGCACCGGCGCTGGCCCGCTGCCAGAGGTGGACCATGAGGGCCTGCGTGCCGGGCGTGGGAGCGTGTGCGATCAGGTGCGACCAAGCATCTTCACCGTCACCCAACCCCGAAAGGCACGCATGGACTTCGTCCTCCGACATCCCCATCACCGGTGACCGAGCGAGTTGGAAGGCAGCGAGCCTGGACGTGGGGTGGGCCATCAACGTGAGCAGGGCTTGCAACGGTTGGACAACCGGTTGGGTCATCAACAAACCCAATCGGTCTGCCATGACGGGTAAACCGCGTTCACGCAATCGACGAACGAGATCGGGAAGATGACGCCTCGAATTGACGAGGATCATCACGTCTGAGGGACGTACCTCGGAGCCAACTTCGGTCACGTCCGTCCACGAGACTCGGTCGGCGTCCCACACGCGGGTGGCACCACCGCCGATCAGGGATGCCAAGCGTTGGGCCACCAATTCATGCTCCAAGTGCACCGCAGCGGCGTGAGGGTCCGAAAACGTGTCAAGCGGTTCATCAAGGGATTCGGGGACGGTGTCCAATGTCCCCTGAACGGGGAGCAGCCATTCGAACACGCCACCTTCATCGGTCATTCGCGCTGGCCTCAAGCGTTGTGGCTCGGCATGCCAATCCCCAGGTAAGTCGTGATGGTGAGGGTCGAACACCTCGTCAAACATGTCGTTCATGGTCTCCATCAGATCGGCACGGGTTCGATGGTTGGAGGCCAGGTCGATGTGGCCTTCCCGTCGGCGTTGAAGGCGTTCATCGTCAAGGATTGCCCCCTCATCACCGTCCTCTTGGTTCAGGGGGACGAAACTGTGCGGAGCCGAGGCCCGTGTTTCATGTTCATTGCTGAAGGAACCGCCTTCACCGCCCGCACCCACCGGCCGAGGGTCCCGGCCGTGGCCATCCTGTCGCAAATGGTCCAGCCTTGCATCATCGGCCTCATCGATGTTGCAGCGCCGAATCATCGCCACTGCACGGCGCATGACCGAAACCTCCGCTTGGCGGAATCGGTAGATGCTCTGTTTCATGTCACCGACGATGCACACCGTGGGGTCCCACGCCCCGCGAGGCCGCTGAGGGTCGTCGGCACGTTGATGGCGCCGCCCCCAAAGCCTGGCCAGCAGGCGAAAGTGTGCAGGGTTGGTGTCTTGGTATTCGTCGATGATGAATGCACGGAACTGCCGTCGGATGTCGCCCAGCACCGCCACGCGTTGGTGCAGGTCGGCCTGCAACTCGGGACGATCGTTGAGCAGTGTTAGGGCGCGCGTGATGTGATGATCGCTCCACGGTTCATCGCCCAAGCCGTCCAATGCATCGATGACCTCAGGAGGATAGCGATGACGGCACACATCGGGGCAACGCGCGAGCAACACGTCCGCTGCAAACCGTTGCAAATCATCGAAATCGTGGAGCCCATCCAGTGATTTTCGCCGTGCGAGGATTTGGTGGGTCGCTCGATGCACTTCAATCAAGTCGCTGAGGACCTGGGCTTGCAATTCACCGTCCACGAAGGTCCCCGTTGAGGGGGGTTCGTTGGGCAAGGGTTGGGTTAACGGCGCCAATCGCAACGGTGATTCGAGCGGCATCCCGTCAAATCCATCGCCCGGCTCAATGAGGAAGGCCGCCTTGGCCAAGAGGTTCACCAACGATCCAAGAGGTGCGTGAAGACGCCGAACAAGGCGGTCCTGAAGGACACCCGCTTGATCGTACAGCGCCGCACGCCCATCCTTGCCGATCCCGGCCGTGCTCGCCTTGGATTTCGTCAGCAATCCAGCGGGCCAGCCATCGGACTGAGGCAGTGCGCTCCGTGGGAAGAACGTCGGAGGTTTGGCGGCCAAACCGGAGGTTGATGCGAGGGCCATGTTGAGTTTCCAAGCCCACGAAAGGCCCGCACCGGTTGATTCGGGGAGGTCGCCGTGGGCCATTCGAACCAAGTGGTTGAACCGGGTCAAGTGCGTGTCACCCTCCGCTGGAGCCACGCAGCGCTCGTGATGCTGGAGAAACAGATCCACCCAGTCCCGCAGATCAGCGTGAAGTGCACTGAGGTGCCCCTGAAGCTCGTTGCGAACCGGTTCTGCGATGAGATCGAGCAACACCGCCACCGGAACCGGCCCGCGCCCGTTCCAATCAAGACCGAGGTCTTCGGACCGTTGAATCATGGCACGGTGCGATTGCTCAACGAACAGCGACCGGTTCATCAATCCGTTCAGCACCACCTCGGCGGGCCCTTGACCGCCCATCATCGCAACAAGTCGATCCCTGGCGCCGATGAAGGCCTCATGGTGATGGAGCACACCGGCTTCGTGGGCGTCTTCAACCGAACGAATGCGCCACACCGTGTGAAGGGCATCGTTGAGCATCACGGGTTTTTGCGCTTCGGCTACGAACGTGTGGGATGGGTACAACGTGACCCGGTCGATGTGGGGTTGAATCAACCGGTTCAGGAAGGCATCGATGGTCGAGATCGGTGCCTCATCGAGCGAAGACAACAGCATCTCCACGTCGGCGTCCGAGCGAAGTCGTGGGTCAAACACACCTTCTGCATCGTCGGCAGCGACGGCGGTGGCTCGCGATTGACCAAGACGCTGCCGAATGCGCGCCTTGAGTTCGGCTGCTGCCTTTTTGGTGAACGTGATGGCCACCACTTCGGAGGGAAGCAAACCGGGCCACGCCTCCAAGTCGGTTCGCTCACGTGCTGGAGCTCGCAACGCCCCGTGACCGGAAAGCGGTGTGCGAGGGCCTTGAGGCGTGACGTGCGTGGCGCGTTGGTCGTGCGCGATCAAGTGCTGAACGTAACGTTCGGCCATGACCGTGGTCTTGCCGGTGCCTGCACCGGCGTCGAGCGCAATGTGGCGATCGAGGTCCAATCCCAACCGTTGGCTGTTGTTGAAGTTGATCATCCTTCATCACCTCCAAGGGACGCAACATCGCATCCGTCCCGCACCGCACAGTACGTGCAATGACGGCCCGGTGTGGGGTTGATGTGACCGGCACCGAAAGCATCGATGGCCCGTTGCGCCACGCGTAACCGCTCCTCCATCCAGCGACGGAAGGCGGTCTGGCCGGAATCAGCAGGGTTGGTCCTCGGGAAGTGATGGCGAAGATGTTGCGTGATGTTGCCAACCATGAGCCCGGCAGCGACGGGGTCCATGGCTTCATCGAGTTCAACGTAGTGCACCGTGCGTTCACCGATTTCGGACGCACCAACGCCAACCACACGGTCGTTGGGGTGCGATTGCTCCCAAGCACGGGCATAGAGCGCCAGCTGCACGTCCTCAAACATGCAACGAGCGTGACGCAATCCCAAGCGGTCTGCTTTCGGACCGTTGACGGTTTTCAGGTCACGTACAACGACCAACCGTTGAACGGGACGCTGCGCCCCGTTGAGTGGGTAGGGCGCCGCATGTGAAGCGTCGCCCAACACACCCGCTTCGATCAGAACGGCGCGTTGGGCTTCGGTGAGGTGCACCTCATCGATTCGGTCGGCGAACCCGGACATGTGGAACCCCCGTTCCGTATCATCGCTTGACGGTGCGTCGATGAAAACCGGTGAACCATCGAGGTTCGATGCGGGCCATTCGGCCACCAACGGAGCAGCGTGACGCAGCGCCCATGTGGCTTCGAGCATGGAGCCCACTTGACCCCCCATGGGTAGGGGGGCAGCGCCTTCGACGTGAGCGGCCCATGCGTCCGGTGAAGCGTTGAGCAAGGCACGCGTGCGGTGCACGGAGACAGCGTTGGAGCGCCCCAGCCAGGTGGCATGTTCTGCGAGGTGCGTCAACACCGCACCCCAAGCGTCCGTGACGGTTCCAAGCACACCGAGATGCAACGGCAAGGCCGGCGCTTCACCGACTTTGCTGACCCTCAAGCCATGCGCCTCAAGCAGGGCCACCGACACGTCGTGCATGAGTTGGCCCCGCGTGCGGTTGTCGATGTCTTCGGAGGGGGCTTCACCGTCGCTCCGAACGCCCAGCCAACCCTCCGACCACGCCCGACGTGGGCAGCGCAGAACGGCTTCGATCCGGCTTGGCGACCAACGCGTTCGACGGAGGGATGTGGAGAGATGCCCGAACCGATCGTTGAGATGTTCGGGGCCGGAACCGTAGGGTGGGAGGGGACGCGGGTCAGCAGCGATGCTGTGGGAGCGCCCCGGCCGATGTCCCAAATGGGGCCACACCGGAGCATCTGCACTCGGTGTCTTGAGGTGATTGAGTTCACCGACACCAAAGCGAAGCGCATCCACAGAGAGGAGATGTGTGCGCGCATCCCAAGGCAAGCATTCGCCTTCCTCCAGCCGTTTCGCCATCGGTTGACGGCGGTAGCGGTCTTCCTGCACAGCGGCGACGTGCGTGCGAACCACACCCATGGGATGGAGCAAGGCATGGTCGCCTTCATCCCTCATGGCAAGCGCCCGTTGGCCCGCACGCTGACGTCCCGACCTGGGAAGCAAGCCATCCTCGGATCCAGTGCATTCGTGAGCAACGGTGGAAACTGGGCCCAATTGGGGCGTCATCCAGGCCCCGTGGCCCCGCTCTCGAACCGACCACGCCCAACGACGTTCGGCCCCTTCACCTTGATGACGGGAAGGGTGGATGAACGGGGGTGGCTGGCGCATGGCATCCCATGTGCGGGATCGACGAACGTCGGTGAGCCATTCGGCCAGAGGTGCGCTGGGACCGTTGTCCTCCACAGATGAGGTGTCCATCACCGCCACATACCGGCCGGCGTTGAGCAAGTGACGGAGGTGATGGCGCCCCTGGCGAACCAAGACGTCGTTGTGGAACATGCCCAACTCCAACTGAGCGGTGGCGTCCAGCCACGGAAGCGTCGGTCGTTTCATGGGCCACGATTGAACATCAAGGCCTGCCAGTACGACCAAATCAGCGTTGCATCCGTGGGCCTCTTCGGGCGTCAGCACCGTGACATGAGGCGATTGCGGTTCAGTTGACGGGATACGGAGGGCCTCACCGACCATGTGAAGCACGTCGATCATCCCTTGGCCTTTGAGCAGTTCGGCGCCTTCCTGCTTCACCACGCGATCCAACGCCTCGAGCACATCCTGCAGATCCCCCCAGCCTCGGTTGTGACGACCGACGGTTCGAGCCATGCGTTCCATGTCAAGTCGACCGACCGTTTCACTCAGCCATTCAAGACCGTCGGCCGGTGCCTTTGGCGTTGGCAACACCTGTCCAGAGCTGCACCCAATCCGTTCGCGTCCAACATGGTGACGGTCCTCCGGCATCAACAACGGTGCCCATGTCGCCACAACGCATGCCAGCCACCACTGCGTTTCCTCCAAACGTTGCTTGCGCTCGTCAGGACGGCGCTCAAGCAACGAGGGGCGTGCTTGACTCAATGCTCCCATCCAACGAGCGATGGCGCCGGGCCCACCCAAGACGTGGAAATGCTGACCAATGTCTGCCAAGACCTCCAGATGCGGCCTGGGCCGCCAGCTGGGTTGGCTGGGATGCTCGAGCGCAGGGAACATGTTGGTCGACCAGGGCAGGGCGCTTGAGGTGACCAGGGTGCGCAGCCCTTCGAGCGACCAAGCGTTCATGCCCTGTCCAATGGAGGCGGCATGAACGACGGCGGCGTAAACGGGTTGTTCACGCATTGCCCGGGACTGCGATGGCGCAACGACCCCCCATTGCTTCAACCACTGATGCCATGCCGCACGGCGTTGGTGGGCTTGACCGTCCACCACCAAAACACAACCGCCCTCATGCGTCAAGAAATCACCGACGAGGTGGGCCGTTGCGGGGAGGGCGTCGTCGCCGTGGTCCAAGGCGATGCGCGTCAACACCCTCCCGCGGTCCTCGCCTGCAGGCGTAGACCAAGCGGTTCCGGCGGAGGCCCACACGGGGTGAGGCGGAAGCCAGGCCGGCAGCGTTTCCTCCGTGCACGGTGGCTCGTCGAGCACGTACGCGCCGTGATGACCCAATCGGAACGAACCGGGGTGAAGCAGTTGATGAACGGGGCAATGGACGGACAAGTGCGTGAGCAGATCCTGCTCGATCTCGTTGAAATCGGGCGCCGTGTCCAGCAACACGATGCCGTTGAGCCCAGCGAAGTGGAAGGGGGGGTGCTCAGCACGCTTCAGGGCGTTGAGCACATGGTGTTGCAACAACATCGGGAGCGTTCCACCTGCTTCCCGCTCATGGGCCAGCATCAAATCGTGCAGCACGTCCACCCCGGGATTGGACGACCAAGCGAACGGTGCCCGCAAACCGCTGACCTCGGCATAGAGGCTCAAGAGGCGTTTGGTTTTCTGAACCGTCCACGAACCCGCCCCCGGCGTGTGAAGCAAGGGAAAGCCATGCGCTTCGGCGGCCGTCGCACACCGACGATGGAGCGCCATGAACGAGGTGACGTCGTCATTGAGCATGACAGGAAGGCGGAAATCAACGTGGAGCAAACGCCACAGCTGATTGAGGGTGGTGTGGGCCTGCGGGGCATGAGTGTAGCCTTGTTCGTGGAGATTGACCAGCGTTTGTTGACGGTGGTGCTCGTTGGGGTGCACCACGAGCAGGCCAGGGTCTTCATCCCTGAACGCTTCGAACAACCACGGGGGCATGCCCTGACCGGCAGGGACATGTTCCGACGTGATCTGAGGCTGGACCATGACGTTCATTCCTGAGATGACCGGCGAGCGTTCTTGAAGATGCGCGAAGCAAAGAGTGAAACATTTCATGTAGTTGTTTCATGCTGGTGGTTTGCTTGGGAAGTGTGCATGTTGGCAACCGGAAATGTTGGACCCTTTTCTCATCCGAAAAAGGGGCCTATCTGTGCGGCCACGGGTTGGACGTGGGGTTTTGACCGGTGGGTCCAAATAGGGTACATTCCAAACATGAATTGTTCATGTTTGAGAGTGCGTGCAACATCCGAGCGGCCATCGGCCGCATGGTGAGGAGGGAAGTCCAGTCCGCCATTGGTGGATTTGAATTCCTTAAAAACACTCGAGGGACATATAACTGAGGTGAACGACGATGAAGCGATTTTGTGAAGAATGTGGTGTGGAACAGCAATGGGAATTGGACAGCGTGCGTGGCGAGATGTGCTGCGAAGGGTGTGGGCTGACGCTCGATTACATCCCGAACGATGCGGACACGAACAGCTCCATTTCCGCCGGCGAGGAACGTCAGAATGAACGGGTGAACGCCCTTGAAGGCCGTGGCCCCGGTACCGTGATGAACGCCATGGGCGACCGATTTGATGCCCATGGGAACCGGCTGTCGGCCGATGCGTTTCGCTTGTACCGACGGTTGGGTCGCGTGAACCGCTCCACCCACCGTGAGAAGGACCCGATGTACCGCCAGCTCGTCGCAACGTTGCGCGAACTCTTCGGCGAAAACCTCGCCCTCACGGTGGAGTTCCTGACGCGCGCCACCGCCCAGAAACTCACCCCCATACAGGAGGCGATCCGCCGCACCCTGTCGCCCAACGAACAGAAACTGCTGGCCTGCCCCAAAACCAGCATCACGCGCAAGCCCTCTGGCGTCAAGGGCGAGTCGGACCGTCAAAACTTGGTCTTGATGGCCATTGCCATCGCCGAGTTGGCCCACGAATGGTTCGGCGCCCTCCGCATTGACCGAGCGGCCTTGCTCGCTGAACACGGCTTGACGCAGACCCAATTCAAGAACGCCAAGCGAACCATTTCGCAGCATTACAAAGCCCGCTGCCGTCAGAAATTCGCACCCATCCCACGACCCAACATGGATGCCGAGATGAAGGCCTACATCAAGAATGGCATCCGTCACGACAAGGTGGACGTTCACACCGACCGGTTGTTCAACGAACTGGACGGCCGCCTGACAGATGCACAACATCAGGCGTTGAACAAGGTGTACGACGGCATGCTGACCGCCATTGGCGAACCCTCCACCGATGCGTACACCGCCAACATGGATGAATCCATGCTCTGTTCGGTGGTGATGTTGGCAGCGTTGACGGCCCTCGACCTCGAGCACCAAAACCTGGCGGCCTTGGGACGCGCGGTCGGCGACCGCTCCGGTGCCGGCATCAAGAGCCGCTTGGCGCAGCTCCGCTATGAGGTGGAGCGCGGCATCTTCCCGCAAGGTGCAGCCTTGTTCGAGAAGCACCGTTCGCCGCACGGGCGAGAAGGCCAAGCCGACGAGACCCAGACGAATGCTTCAGACGAGGCCGAGCGGACGGACCGTTCAAGCGACCGAAACGGTTCCTCGGACGAGACGAGCAGCTCGGGGCAGTGAGTCCGCGAGGTTGAAAGGCGCCCCTTCCGTGGGAGTGTCATGAAGCGCACGCTCACCGTCCTTCTTTCCGTTGCCGTGATGGCCTCGATGATCAACACGGCAGCGGCCCTGCCCGCAGAACCAACCGAGGCCGGCACCATGTTTGGTGGTCAATGGACCTCAGCGAACAACACATCTGCGCAGGTCACCGAACTTGGCCAACTGAAGGCCGTAGTGGAGGTGTTCACGGCCACATGGTGCGAGAATTGCGTTGATGTTGAGCACGCCTTGGAGGACGTTCAAGCAGCAGGATTGCTCCAACAGTACCACATCCATCGATCCATCGGGGAAACCCAAGACCCGTTCGGCACGGATGAACTCGACCAGCGTTGGAAGGACAAATACGGGTACGACTCACCCCCGACCGTGGTGCTCAACGGCTCCATGAAGAAAATCGGCAGTGTAGCAGACGACGGCACGTTGGTGAATGAATTCACCAACCTTGCCAACACCGACCTCGAACTCGGGAACGGCACGACCTCGTTCTCCTGGACACCAACCAACACGCAAACCGGCACCGTCGCTTGGAACCTTGACATCGAAGAGCAGGTGTTGGAAGGCCACGACCTTCACGTCACGGTGTGGTGGGTGGAAGCGCATGCCGATTTCGAGGAAGGGACCAACGGACTGGGTACCTACCCGCACATCGTACACGCCATCGTTGACCTCGGGGATGCGCTGAACGGAAGCGCCTCGTTGACTGTGCCCGAAGCGCACGATGGGAACGACATGGGGATCCACCTCATCTACGAACTGTCCCCCGCTGAAATGATGGTCAACCCCGCCCCCCCGGTCGTGGTCGAGGACGAAGCCATGCCGTGGATGAGTGCATGGTCGAGCCTGGCCGCTGTGGTGGCGGTCGCCCTCACGCGTCGTCCACTTGATCCTCGGCAGGCATGAACGGCGGCGCATCGTTCCCTCGCTGCCGGTGCCGTGCCGACGGTGCATCCGTCAAATCCTCGTGGTACGGCCACCGAAGGTCTGCCATCTCATCGGGTACAGCGAACGGTTCAACGTAATTCCACCAGCGAGGGGGGGCCCCTCGGACACCCTGATCCTGTTGAATCTTCCCCAAAAGCTCACTGAGTTTCATTCGAGCGTTGGGCGAGGGGTGGTCGCGGCGGACCAGACGAACACTGCGTTCGTGTTCCGTGTCCAACACATAGCCGGCCAAGCGGGCCATGCGCCGCATGAATTTGCGTTCTTGCTGATTGCGCACCGTGACCCGCAGTTCGGTTCGCTCCAGCGAAAGCGCACCACCGTTGTTCATCGGCAACGAGACCCAAGCACCAAGCGGCTGGCGAAGAAGAACGTGCCAGATCCGGGCAAACGCCTCACTCCATCGGCGTTCACCGTCCCGAACATCCCCCACTTCGTGCACGTCCTCGCGTTGCCGGTACGGCATCCCGCGAAACCACCGGTGCTCCAAACGGAACATGCGATGACGGCCCCTGAGCCCGTGACGCGCACGCCGATGACGTTGCTCATCGTATGGCGGAACCGATGATCGCCAGGCGTTGACCACGTCGTCGTACGGCAGGTCCGCTCCACATTCCATGGCGGCGCTGAACCGTTCCCGCCACCGACCGTGACGTGAAGACCCGGGTCGGCGATCACGACGACGGTGTTCCGCCTCGATGTAGGCATGCATCTCCATCTCATGGAAACGGTGCCGCTGATCGTCCGGAAAGGCCCGGCCACCGTACCAAGGGCGCCGTTCACCCATCAGCGGCCGCAGCAAACCGCGCTCAGCCAATCGATCCAAGCTGGCAACGGCCGCTTGATTGAGCAGCCCACGCCATCGGTCGTCGGGTTCCTCGGGGAAACCCAAGGGTGTGGCGTTGATCATCATCGATGCGAGGCTGTCGATGTTGATGGCGGCGGTGGCATCGTTGTAGAGCGAAAGAAACACCGAACCAAGGGTGTCTCCGATGGGCACCGTGTTCGTACGCTGACCGCTGTGGATGCACAAGTCCCTCCCTGCGTGGGGTTTGAACGACGTCCGATGCTGGATGCAATACGGCGCACCGTGCTGGCCCTCCCCCACGCTCACTTCATACACATGCCCAAGTTGGCCGATGATGAGCACCCGGTCGTGTTGGACAGCCACTCGAGCACCCAGGATGCCGTTCAAAATGTCGTGGCAGAATTCCAGCGAGCGCACCACCTCGGGGGCGTCGATGTTGCGTTTGAAGTACGGTCGAGACCAGTTGTGTTGCATCCCGAGGAGCAACTTACCCGGCCTCGAATCCAAGGGGCTCATGGCCAATGAAAGCAACAGTGCCCACAGGTCAGGTCGGTTCGGCACCTGCACCAAACGGGTTCGGTTGATGGGCGAACGCACACGGAATTTGATCCGAGACCCACCCATTTGCAAAGGATGGTCGAGGTTGTCCACATCGTCCATGGTGGAGATGTGGTCGCGGTAATGTTGCATCCAAGGCTCATCGTGATGGTCAAACAACCCCGTCGGCCGGTGAGCGAACGCTTCGTCCACCATGCGTTGGTGCGGAACGTTCCGGACGGTGTCGGTGGTGCAGGTTTTGAAATCGTAGGCCCATGCCAGTGCACTCATCGCTTCCTTTGGTGCACCCTCACGGGTGCGATTCACGCGAATCTTCAGGGACAGCCACGACAGCATGGTGCCGATGGGGCGGTGGTGGGGGTGAATCAAACGGTGGTAGCGTCCACGAAAGAAAAAATGGGGAACGTCGGCGTGTTCGTGTTCCTCGGGAGCGATGTGCAGCGCTCCCAAACCCGTGTACAATTTGGTCAGATCCCAACCTTCTCGCAAGGCGGGGTTGCCCAGCACCTCCAGCACCATCGGGTCGGTCACGCGAGCGCCCAAGGGGACGTCGTTCAGGTACCACACGCCGTTCATGCGACGCATCCACACGCCGTCGCGAAGCTCAACACCGACGTTCAACCAGTGCTGTTGGTTCGGGCTCAAATCCCGACCCGCCAAGGCATCGTCCATCAAGGCAGCAAACGCTTCGTCCGAACAAGGCAGCGTGACCACGGGGTCGCCACCGTCCGCCAAGCGCGCCCAGTTGACGTGGAAGGAATCCTTCATGCGTTGGGCCAGATGTTTCCATCGGCGCAGACTGGGCAAGGCTGAACCGCCAAACAGCGAGATGGCTTCTTCATGTTCCTCATCGCTCAACGGAACATGCCAACCCTCTCGTGGGCGGTGATTCAGCATGGATCGGCACAGTTCACACACCATCACGCCTTCTTTCGAAGCACGGTTGTGAACGCATGGCAAAGGGTCAACCTTGTTGTCACTCATGACCTCATGGTTGTTTGAGGCGATATAAATCTCCATCAAAATGCGGACCGCATGACCTCGAGAAACCGGTCCACATCCTCGTCCGTGATGTGCAGGTGAACGACGATTCGAATCTTTGTCGGTGCGATGTCGAACACGTCCACACCGTGGCTCGCGAGGGTGGCGGCGATCTCAGACGCTGGTCGGTCGCACGAAACGTACACCATGTTCGTTTGAACCGTATCGAGGTCAACCGAAAAACCGGGCATGCTGTCGACAGCCTGAGCCAATCGGCGTGCCCGTGCATGGTCCTCTGCCAAACGCCCAACGTGATGGTCGAGGGCGTGGTGGGCGGCGGCCGCCAGAAGGCCGGCTTGGCGCCAGCCACCTCCAAACATCTTGCGCCAGCGATGGGCTTGTGCAATGAACGCCTTCGAACCCACCAACACGGAGCCCACCGGC